>Ga0181350_1000086_pt1 | contig 27722 bp, 29 predicted proteins | sample Su13VDMM110DCMD_FD_130105 | JGI IMG/M metagenome (GOLD analysis project Ga0181350, IMG submission 130105) | Freshwater viral communities from Lake Michigan, USA - Su13.VD.MM110.DCM.D | ecosystem: Environmental > Aquatic > Freshwater > Lake | place: USA: Michigan | collected 2013-07-16
ACGGGAAGAGTGCCTGTATCCACGCTAAACCGAATAATGCTTAAATAGTAATCTTCGGGGCAGTTAATAAACGGAATAGTTCTTGACTCATTATAATAGAACACTGGCGGTAAAGTGTCCTGCGACTGAAAGTTTGTTATCGTCACATCGTAATACACTTGGTCGGGTGAATTATCCCTCTTAACTTGATTTAGTTGCGACATCTTATATATATTGTAGATTATTTTAATACAATATATACGACGATTATTTTTCGGCGGTGAACGGCGAACTGACGCTCGTTTAGGTTTTTTTTCTGTAATACGAAAATAGATTAGAAGGGTAGAATAGAAAGTCCCCTACACGGGAGAGTTCCTAAAAACAGCGTCGGTTCGCCGTTTACCGCCAGAAATCCAATATGCCTAAATTAGGCGATTTGTCGGAGGTTTAAGTTGGTAGGTTGAGAAGTCCACGCTCCTCCGACTCCTACTGCTGATACGATGAGAGGGAGTATTCCATCGGAAGTAAAAAAGAATGTTCCAAGAGCAGTATCATCAACGCCGTCCGCACCAGTAATAGTCCAAAGAACATATCCTCCGTCAAAGGTAGCGACAAAACGACCAGTGGTGACTCCTGCACCTACAATTTCAACTAGAATACTACCCATATATGTCCCAGCAGGGAATATTTTTGTGAGTAATACACCTGAGACTCCGTTTCCAGCACCACCATTAGGGACAGCGACAGAAAAAGTAGAGAATTGACCGATTAGAGAAAGGGCAGACATTATATAGTATATAACTAAAATAAAACGAAGGGATTGCCTAAATAAGGCGAACTAAAAATCCCCGTTGAACTCAAAGACATCGCCATTCTGTTCCCTATTCGCCAAAGCATACGACGATACCTTTGCCTCAAAGAAATTGGACTTCTGTTCGAGCGAGATGAGTTCCATATAACTAAAAGGGTTTAATACGCTATACAATTTAGAGTATCCCATTTGGAGACAGAGTCGGTCGGCAACGAACTTGATATATTGAGACATTAGGTCGCTATTCATACCGATAAGACGGCACGGCAACGCCCCGCATATAAATTGTATCTCAATATCCACTGCCTCCCGTACCACCGAATAGAAGGCATCTGGCGGTAATTTGTATTTCAGTTTGCTATATAGTAGGACGGCGAACTCGGCATGTAATGCCTCGTCCCGACTTATCAGTTCGTTAGAGAATGTAAGACCATTCAATAGACCCCTCTTCCTAAACCAGAATATACTACAAAAAGCACCCGAGAACATTATACCCTCCACACATGCGAATGCAACGAGACGAGTAGCGAATGTATCTCCCGACTTCATATACTTTAAACAGAAGTCTGCCTTACTGCGTATAAAGGGGAACTCCTGTATGGCGTTAAATAATCGGGTCTTCTCCCGTTGGTCTGCTATATAGGTGTCTATTAAGGTGGCGTAGACTTCTTGATGGATGCCCTCCATCGCAACTTGAAACCCGTAAAATAGTCGTGCCTCCGAGTTCTGCACTTCATTATAGAAGCGAAAGGTCAGGTTCTCATTCACGAGACCATCTGCCCCAGCGAAGAATGCTAAAATCATACTGATAAAATACCTCTCGTCGTCAGTCAGTCTATTCCAGTCCCTTAAGTCCTTTGATAAGTCCACCTCCTCGGCAATCCAGAATGAGGCAACTGCTTTCTTGTACATCTCCCATATATCCTGATGTTCCACAGGTAATACTACTAAACGTTCTTCGTTGGGGGTTAATAGGGGTTCGTCCATTATATATTATTGAAAATATTATAAAATGTTGAAAAAAGGCACTAAAAGTTGGATTATTACATATATATTTGGATTATTTCTATATAAAGCATCAATAATTTTAAAATTATAACAGTATTAATCCATTTATAGTTGAAAAAAAGCATTAATTCGTTGAAAAAATGGTAGTTAGTTAGATTATTACAGGTAAATACAGATAATATGTGAAAATATAATTATTTGTTCGCTTTCTTCGCTTTCTTACTCTTGGGTAGAAGTGCTGACGCTGTACTACCACTGAATAATTGCTCCAACTTTTCGTCGGAGAGGGCGATTCCTTTTTGTTCGGTCACAAATCCGCTCGTGGTATTCGTGGTGATTAAATTGGTGACTGCTTCATCGGGTAGTCCGTTGTTAGTGATTGCGATACATGCTCGGGAGGAAGTAAGACCAGTGTGTCCTCCACCTAGCATTCCGTCCCATCCGTTAATTCCTGCATTGACTGCGGAGAATGCTGGGATGTCTACTTTCTGTCCTTTCATTCCACACGCATCACAAAATCGGTAATGTCTTGCGACCTTTGCGTCAACTTCTTTTGGTGCTCCCCTGGCGGTAAATCCACAGGCGAATTGAGCAGTTCTTCTTTGTCCTCCGTGGTTGAATGTAGACATTATTTCAATCGGTTTGTTAGTAATTTCAATCGGTTAGTTTCAATCGCTTTCGGTTTTAAATAAGGTCGGTCTTATTTAAAATATGCAGGACTGGTGTGTTCTTAGGTTTGTGTCTTATTTAAAAAAGGCGTTCAATTTTATAGAAAAAACAGAATTAATTAAATTACAAGGTCATCGCATTAGAAAGGCATATAATATATAATTAAATGTGTGAGAAACATGCGTAGCACATTCCATCGTGTTCGTTCGAGGTGACCAGTCCAGTACACCAATCGTGATTTTCGTCGTAGCAGTTCCTACATTCTTCTTCTCTCGTGGTAGGTTCTCCTGTCGTGAAATCGGTGATTGCTATTACTTCTCCTTCGTCTTCTCTATAACGGACTGTGCTACGGGTCACCGCTACTGCTCTCACTGGCATACGACAATATACTCTGTCTTCGGCGAGTTCGACGACTAACTCTCTGTATTTGGCAATCGCTTCACCACGATTTAAGAACTCTACACTCCCGTGTTCATTTTCCACCCATACGCTGTCTTGTTCTCCCTCGTAGTCGATTATAAATCTAACCTCAACACGATACTCAACATTGTTTTCAGGGTCTTCCTCCTCGTCTTCTTCTCCGCATCCACAGCATCCGCACCCGATACAGCACACGCATTCAGTGCAGTAATGGTGGTCGGGAAACTCTGCGAGATGTTCTGCTTGAAACCTCGCTTCCTCGTCTTCTTCCTCTTCTCCGTCAGAGTCCTCAAAGAACTCCCACGATTTACGGCAGAATGGACAGCAGATTATTTTAACGGAGCAGTCAACGCAGACACGGTGGTCGCAGTTGTTCCCCTGTATAAAATCACCGCCATCACATCCCCATCTTTTTTTTTCGTAGCATATACCGCATTCTCTCTGATGGTCGCAGTCAAAGCACAATCCATCAGGTTCTTTATTATTTCCACACTGTTCGCAGTTGTTATTTTGTTCGCTCATCTTTATTTCAATCGAGTTGTCTTTAAATCAAATTCGTAGTAAATAACGGGGGTAAGGGTTATTTAAAATATGCAGTACTGGTGTGTTCTTAGGTTTGTGTCTTATTTAAAAAAGAATTTCAATTTTATAGAAAATATAATTAATTACAAGGTCATCGCATTATAAAGGCATATAATGTATAAATATAATTATTTGTTTGATTTATTAATCGTGGTTGTGTCGTTCTTCTAATACTACCACCCCTTCGTTGTCTTCTTCATCGCCCCAGCATTCATTACACCACCATACCATTCTTGCTGTCCCGTCTGCTGTGTCCACAAATCTACGCCAGTGTGTGCTGTGTCCTGTATTGCATTCGTCGCAGGTGTGTTCCTGTTGGGTGTGTTGCTCTTCTTCGTCCCACGGGCGACGACAGAACGGGCACGTGGTTATCTGATTAGAGCAGTCACCGCATACTTGGTGGTCGCAGTAGAATCCTCGTGAGGGAGACTGCGTCAAGTTGTAGCATATTCCGCATTCCACCATACTGGGTCTAATCACGCAGTCAAAGCATTCACCTGTGGGTTCTTTATTATTTCCACACTGTTCGCAGTTGTTATTTTGTTCGCTCATCTTTATTTCAATCGGTTTTACTTTACTTTGTTCGGTTGCTCGTTCGATAAGGTCTGCCTTATTTAAAATATGCAGGACTGGTGTGTTCTTAAGTTTGTATCTTCTTTTAATATACTTGAATATCGGTTGCCGTCCAGGTACTAAAATAAAAAGTGAATCAATTTTTTGCTTTTTAAGAATGTGTTTTTAACCCTTATATTGATGTTTAACCGCCCTTTCGGCGTTATATCTTTGAATAAATAATGGTTTAGTAATATATAATGATTGACGCACAAGTAATCAACGAACTCTTAACCAAGTGTGGTATTGAAGCAAACGCTATTCAACATCTATTAGGCAATACGAAGGGAGAGGAGAATGTGAAACGCCGTAAATTATTGACCGCACACTTATCCGCCATATTTAATCTAACAAAGGCACTCCATCAATATGAGAGTATGCCTGACTATTCAAAGGATAAATAATTATTTATCGTCGGACACTACGGATATACCATTTGCCTCCATTCGGTTAATGGTTTGTCGCATCGCTTCTGTGTGCAGGTTGTGTAGGTATTTATAATGGTTCAATCGCTCCTGTAATATAACGTATTGTGCAGACAGGTTCTCTATTTTCTTAATGTTGGATATCTCGGTGAGAGCATCGGTAATCATTTTGACGTCGTGTTCGTTCATCTCTGGGTTATACATTAATTACAGGGTAGTCTTTAAACCCTTTGTCTATATATTAAATTGATGGTTAATGTTTTGTGGTTTGTGGTTTGTGGACTTCGTATTTCATCAGTTCCCGTATTTTTCTAAAAAAAAACAGGGGTATATTTTTTGGATTTTATAGTACAACTAATTTTTCGGAAGTCCACAAAACAACAAACCACAAAACGATAGAAACGAAATTGATGGTAAGGTTTAGGCAACAAACTTGGCGACAATAAAGTCGGACTTCTCCCCCATTTCTTTCTCACGCTTCTTTATAAAATCGTAGAACTCAGGTAGTGTATATCCCATTTTCATCATCTCAATCCGCAATACACACCATCGTCCGCATGTCTGTATTTTAGCACCTAATTTTTGGAAGCGGTGTTTATTCCATATAGTATTCCAACCGTCCTTTTTAGCAGTATCCATCAGTCTCGTCATCTCATTCGTATTTTGTTGTAGTATCATTCGCATCATTCGGGTTATAAACTTCCAGTCCGTATCATATTTAGCACCATACGAATTAAAATATTCGCAGGTCTTACCATATCTCATCACGGCAACCCAGTGTCCCGAATTGAATTGGTCTTCAATTAAAATAATAACTGCCGACTTGTCTGTGGGTAATAATTCCTCGATGGTCTTGTAATTATCTAATTCGCTGTATTTTATAATCTGCGTACCAGTATGGCGTTCGATGTCTCCATCGGTTAATGGTTTCGGTATTCGTGATTTGATTTCTTGTCGTCCTGCAACTATCTTCTGTTCTTCGGTTTTATCCATCTTATATATATGAGATGTATAAAAAATAATCTAATTATACTCAATTTCAAACCCCTCGTTTTCAACACATACGGGACAGTACAATAAATCTGCCGTTAATCCTTCTCCGTCTAAATACGCCATCATATCCCTCGGATAGTTTGAACCGCAATTATCGCACTTTGTTAGTGTATCCCATTTACAAATCGTTTTTAAGTGCTCCCTCGGGATATAAGTGTGTGGCGATGAATGATTGCGTTGGTCTTTCTGTCGGGCAAACTCGGTCGTTAAAAAGTTTTTGAATAATTCGTCGTCGTAATCAATATAGCACAAATAGTCTACGAAATTAAAAATAAGTCGGACTGGACGCCCGATAAACTTACCTCGTGGATAGAACTTGTCCGTCTGTATAAGTGTGGTGTCGTACTGGTCTCTCTTTATATCAAATCGGGTCTTTACCTCGTAGTTGAATGAGGGGTCTATAAAATCATACTGCTCGTATTGAGTTGCCGTCGGTGTTAGTGTGGGTGAATGAAAGTATTCTTTTAAATATGGAAATATGCGTGTTTCCTCCTGCTTTGCTCTGCCGTAATCGTTTGAATAATGTACCATTATATAATTGAATTACTAATCGTCTTTATATTAATATCGGGGTAAATACTTAATTACAAATAAATAGTAAATATACAAATATAGTTATTATTTGGTGTACAATTTTCTAAAATATTTCTCTGCTTTTTTCGGGTTGCGTATAGTCATTCTTTCATTTTGATTTTCGGTTTCCTTTGTGTAGTCTTTGTATGTCTTGAAGTCTTCGTTGCCGTAAATCCACATCGTGACTGAACCGCAGTCCGTATCTAAACCGAGCGACCCGAAGCGTAGCGTTCCTCCGTGATTGTAGCAGTTGGCGATGGCGTTAAACATACACTTTCGGGCGACATTCTTTTTAAATATGAGGGCGTTGATTTCATCGCCTCCCATCGCATCCACCAGTGCCCTTGCCTTCTTAATCATCACTGCGGTTGTGATGGGATTGGCACACGGGTAGTATTTGAGCGTCTTGTTTCCTACTTTCATTGCATCTCTGCACTGGTCGTAGAACCACTCGTCTATAATCTTGCCGTCGGGCATCTCACACCAGTAATGTCCGTTCAATCCATATTCACCCCACATATCAGCACCAGTGATTAATACATCCAATACCTTACTGACCTGCTCATCGGTTAGACTTTTCACTATTTCAATCTGCTCAGCAGTAAGTCCTTTGGTTGTTGATGCCATCTTTATTTCAATTTGTCGCTTTGTCTTTAAATCAATTTCGTAGTAAGGTTGTGCCTTATTTAAAATATGACTGGTTGCAGTATTCTTAGATATTTGACTTCTTTATTTTGTTGCCTACCTAGACCCCGAAATAAAAAGTGATTCAATTTTATACAAGTTATATAATTAGATTACAGGGTTAAACATCAATTCAGGGGTAAATAATACTATAATTGTTTTATTAATATTCTTCGGTTTCTTCTTCTTTTAACCATCGCAGTCCGTTGTAGTATCTCTTGCCTCCGCTTTCCTTGCTGTCCTCTGCCGTGAAGTTGAACTTTGCCATTATTTCCTTGTGCCACTTGGTCGGGGTCTTTTTCTCGGGGTGGTTGCCGAGTTGTTGGCAGTATGCATTGTATGCCTCTATAATTGATTTTTGGTCTAGTCTTGTGCTTTGTCTGCCTTGTATGGAGTCCACTTCGTATTCGCATACCTCTATTCTTGCCTTGATAAAGTCGTTGAATGAGTCCGCTGTGCTTTCTTCTTGGTATTCCTGTACCGCTGAGACCATCTCGTCTGTAATGTTGAACTTTTCCCTGATTGTACCGTGTTTCAGTATGAATGTTAATAATTGTGATTTCTTCTTCAGGAAGTTTGCTTCATACTCGGTGTTGTTTTCAAACTCGGCGTGGAATGGTATGATGATTAACCGCTTGAAGAATGCCGACTGCTCCTTGGGGTTTTTTATTTTCATACTCGGCATGTCGTTGGTCACTGCGAACAAGTTTGCTGTTGGTCTGATTGTCCTCTCTGTTTCCCGCATTCCTCTGAGGCATATTCTGTCGCCACCCGATACTTCTTTAATCATCTTAATATTCATTTTTTCATTCTTGTCGAACTCGGAGGCTAATGCGACCCTGCAGTTTTCCAGTTTTTCCACCTCCGTGTTGAGTGCCGATGTTGCCCTGTTGTCTTGGACAATAATTTTCTTACTGATTGTGTCTGTTGCTCCCGTGAATGTTTCCTGCAGTCCCTTTATCATTAATGATTTCCCGTTGCTCCCTTTTTCTCCCAGCAGGAAGAACATATGTCTGACTACTCGTCCGCTCAGTGAGGTCTTGAATATATCCAGCGTCGTCGCCATTGTGTCTTCTCGGTGTCTAAATAATTGTAGGAAGTATGTTTTCATCCACATCTCGTCCTCTTCTTTAAACTTGTCGCCTTCCAAGAACTCTGCATCACATTCGTATGTCCACTTGTCCTTGATTGTCCGTTGTCTGACCTCCAGCGTCTGTAAATTGACTACCGAGCGGGGTTTTACAGGCAGTTCGTCCTTTGATCGGTTGAAGTCGTCGAGGAACTTTGGTTTGTATAATAAATCTGCTATCTCCTTGAATATCTTTTCCTTGTCGTTGGTGCTTTCCAGTTTGTTTATTGCGTTGGTGCATCCGTCTGTTCTGCATTTGATTGCGAAGATTAATTCCTTGTCTTCGACTGGGTCGAGTGCATCCGCTTCTTCCGTCAGTTGGACTATTTTTGCCTTGAATAATGGCGGTAGTCGCTCGGATAATTTTAGGCGTATGATTACGCCAGTATCCTTCTCCCACATCATTTCATTCGTAAAATTGTAGATTGTTCTCCGCTCTCTGTCTTGGCATACGTGGACATCTCCGTGTAAAATCTTGAATAATACCGCCATTTTGTATTCTGTGTACCCGTTTCTTAAAATTGTGTCCATCTGCTCCTCTGCTGTTTTCATCGTGATGACTTTTTCTTGTCTCGTGAATAATTCTCGGTATAATTCAGGGTTGTCCTCCCTTGCCCAGTAATGTAGCGACCCTGCTGTTAATGATGTCGGGTTTGCGTTGTCGTATAAATCTGCAACTGCGTTTTGGTCTGCTCTCGTGTCTGGGTCGCCGAATGTCCACGACCATTCCACGAAAATCTCCTTCCCTGCATCGCCGATTGCTCCCTTGGTCGCCAACATTACTCCCACCCAGTTGCTGTGCGTCCCTGCTCCGCATCTTTTTACTGTGTCTAGGCACTGGTATAATTTGATAATATCCTCGGGGACTGCCGTGTCTAATAATTGCTGTCGCTCGGTATCCCTGCGGTTGTTCGCCTCTGCTGTCGGGTTGATAATCCGCTGTCCCTCTCGGGTTAATTCGCACTCTGTTTTCGTGGCGGTCACGATTACATCGTTGAATATTTCTCGGGGTGGTGGTGTTGGGATTGGGTCGCCGATTTCCAGCATCCACTCTCTGTCTGCTGGGTCTAATTCGTATTTGAATTGCCGTTTGATTTTGTAGACCCCTGCCGTTGCCGATTTGCGACACCCGATAATCTGCCAGTCTGTCCCGCCCTTGGTGATTGACTCGTCGAACACATCATTCAACCCGTTCGTCAATTCCAGTTTATCCATCACCCCCTTAATCTCCGTACCTTCTTCTACCGCCTTCGCCATTACTCTTTTCCGTAGTTCTGCTTGGAGTTTGCGTTTGAGTTTCAGGTTGATAATAATGTGGATGCCGTCCTTCGTCTTTGACCCATCAGGGAGATGATTGGGGGCATCCCTCGCCATTATATATGCCGTCACCTTCTGACCTGCCTTAAAATCCACCAGCAGTTTCAACTGCTCCATATATTCCTGTAAAATATTGTGGGCGTCGTCGTAGTCCCATTTTCTCGGCGTCCCGTGTACATGCTTAAAGTCTAAATCAATCAATATTCGGTCGTCGGAGGACTGCCTTTCCGTCAGCGTCCATATATTCCCTGCGACCACCGCTTCATTATACACCAGTCCGTAAAATGTTGCGAGGTCTTCGCCTTTGATAATATATGTCCCGCCACCGATATGGTTTGATTCATCTTTAATACGCTTGTGGGTGATTTGGTCGGCGTTTGCCTTCGTCACCTTCACATATTTTTCCTTCAAGAATGCTTGTAATGTATTTGCCATCGTTTTAATCTATAATATAGCGATGTTTTTAAATCAATTTCGGGGTTAATATATTAAATATGAAAGTGATGGTTAAATCCGTTTCAATTTTTTTAATACTTAAATATCGGTTGCCGTCTAGGCAGACAAATAAAAAGTGAATCAATTTTTTGCTTTTTATTTTATTGAAACGGGTTGTCGCCTCGATAAAATAATATTTTCAATCGCTTACCTTATAAGAGTTCGCTTTATTTCAATCGCTTTTAAAGTCACTACAAGGTGAGGTCTTATTTAAAATATGCAGGACTGGTGTTTTCTTAGGTTTCCCTATATTTATATTTGTACAATTTCAATTATATATTGTTGTGGGATACGATTGATGAGTTCCCTTAATGCGATAATGTCTGCGAGATGGTTTCCATATTTCGTCCTATCGTCGGCATCAATCTCTTCGGCATGTGTCCTCTTTAAATAACGAGTGCGGTTTGCACGACGGATAGACTCGGCATCTTCGGCATATTTCTTTGCCTTGTATTTCTTCATATATTCACGCATGTACGCCCTCTTCTTCTCTTCTTTGGTTTGAACAGGTTGTTCCATCTTCGGTTTATTCTATATTATTAGATAATCTTTAAATCAGTTTCGGTCTTAATATATTATAAATGAAATTGAGGGTAAGCGGGTTAAACATCAATTTCGGGGTGGCGTTTTGTGGTTTGTGGTTTGTGGACTTCGTATTTCATCAGTTCCCATATTATTCTAAAAAAAAACAGGGGTATATTTTTTAGACTTCGTAGTACAAACTAATTTTCGGAAGTCCACAAAACAACAACCCACAAAACGATAGAAATGAATTTGATGGTAAAACATTAAACCCCCGCCTTGGACTTCATCAGTTGCCTCTGTGCCTCCCCTATTTTACCGACGGGTGGTGCTAGGATATTGAGAGGAGCGAGGACGGCAGGTTCGGCGTAGTTTAATACGGCATTTAGGTATTGACGCTCTGCTTTTGACTGGACGGGTCTATTCCACGAGGTCTTTAATGCTCTGCCTATATTGCCGAGAATAGTCCCTGCACCGCCTTCCATATCGCTGTCCGAGTCGCTATCGCTTTCACTATCCGTCATTTCGCCACCAATCATTCGCACTAACCCGCCGACCAATTTGCTCTTCAATCTTGCCTTCTCTTTTGTAAAGTGGATATAGTCCCGAACATCCTTGGGGTCAAGTGTCTCCTTTAAATCGTCTAGATGATGACTGAGATGGTCGGTGGTTTTGACGTAGTTCTTAAACTCTTTCAAGTCATCGGGATTGAAACCTTTTCCTTCGTATATTTCACCCTCCTCTAAATCCGCCATTCGTTGCCGTCTAACATTTCCTCGGGCATCTTTAAACATCTGTATATTGCGTTGTCTCTCTGCCTTGCCTTGACTGACTGCTCGACTTGCCGTCGCCTTCTCCTTCTTTTTTCGTTCTATTTCTGCATCTTTTTCGTCGTCTTCCTTGCGTCGCTGTTCGAGTAATGCCTTGCGTTTCTGTGTATATATTTGGAGTGTATGGTCGTATGATTTTTTATTCAACTCGTCTAACTTGTCGTATTTCACACTTGCCTTGCGAATGGATTTCAGTACATCGTCTAAATCCTTATCCGTCTTCGCCATATATATCTTCAATTCGGCATCGGACACATCAAGGTCTAACTTGGATGGTTTCTCTTTCTTTTCCTTCGGGGGTTGCTGTGCCTTTTTTGCTTTATTGATCGCCTTGGTCTGCTCTATTTTTGCCCGACGTGCCTCCTCGGCAGTTGCATATTTCTTGGGTCTGCCCTTCACCTTGGGTTCTTGTGGCGGTTTCTCTGCTTGGGATTTCTTGTGTGCTTTTTCAATCAGGGTCATTTTAATATTTTCAGTATCCACTGCAGACTTCTTGGCGACCTTTTTAATGGCGGTCTTTTCTTTTGCTACGGCGACGTTGGACTTGGCGGTTGCCTTTTTTGCTTCTTTTTCTGCTTTTTTCTCCGCCTTTTTTGCCTCTCGAGTGGCGGTCTTTTCCGCTTTTTTCTCCGCCATTTGCTGTGCCTTTATTTGTTTCCATTCTTCCTTAATTTCGGGTAATGAACGGACACATGCAGGAGTAATATTGGAGGCGACTGCCTTTTCTTTCACGAACTCATTAAAGGTTCTAGCACCACCGACTAGGGCATCGGTTCTCTCACGTTGGGCGACTTTATCTTTCATTATTGTATAATATTCCATTATAAAATAATTTTTCAACAAATACACAAACAGAAGAAATAATACCAACAATCCTTTTTTTCTCGTTCCACTACGCCTAAAAGTGCTTCGGGGTCTTGCTCCGAGTTCATCATATATATTTCCCTATAAAAATCTCTTGGGTAGAAACGGCGGTAAATTGGCGTCGCCCTTTATTATTTGTTTCAGTGCTATCTGGTCTCGCAAGTTCTTCGGGTCTATCTCATCTATCGTTAAAGGAGTATCTTTATTAACCCTCTTCGTCGGGCGATAAACGGGATATTCCTTATTGCCTACATCTTTCCATTTGGAGGCAAACCAATTCGTCAATCCTTTCATCTCTTTCTTTCCACTATATTTTCCGCCTCTGTCCTTGTAGGTCTTGACTATCCATCCACTCTTGAACGCACTCGGTTTATCAAACTTTTCATCTGCTTCTTTTTTTACCCTCTCGTAGAGGGACTTGTCTGCAGGGGTAGGCATTTATATATACGGATAATTTTTACCCCTTATTGTTTCGTTAAACCCAACTGCCGTAAAGTCCAATTCACCACGAACTCGTCGTCCGTCCCCCAAAACGAGTAATCAGGTTGCTCTAACTTCAAGTGCTTCACCTCTGTGATAACACCATCGGCATTAAGTATCTGTGCGTCAATAGAGGCAGACATTCCTAAATCCACCGATAAAACAATCACCCGAACAGCAGTCTCAATAATAGGAGATTGCGGTATTTCAACAGGAACAATATTTACTACGCTCATTATACTATATGAAGAGATAAAAAATAAAGGAGGGTTAAGAGATACGTTGAATATAAACTGTTGTGCCTTGGAGTATCGTTTCAAATGCACTTGGCGGTCCTGTTCCTGATAATCCATTTATTTTACCTGCTCCAACAACAATAGTCTCACCAGGTTTCAAAGTAAGAACACTACTGGAGTTTTGATTAATAGTGCCTGATATTGGACTAAAGGTATTAGGAGAAGAAGAGGATATAGTAGCAGGAAAGTTTAAATAATTAATATTGCTATTCGTTGAACCTACACCAGAACCAGCGTTATTCGGTTGAATAGACAATATTCTTTGAGGAATAGTTGTAGTAGTTCCAAGGGAAACTAGTGCGTTTCCCCACGATAAATTAACACTAATACTAACACTTATAGGGAAAGGATAAGCATTAGCGAACACATTACTAGTCAGTTGAACTCCGTATAAACTTGAATAGGTTAAATCACTTACCGCAAAATTAGTTAATGTATTAATAGTTTTATCAGCAGTGCTAGTGTTAACTGAAGCAGGTAATATAAACGACCTCGCTCCGCTCAAACTTGTTCCAATCTGCGTCTCCCAATTTGTTCCGTCGCTCATTAATACGACACTCTCACTCGGACGTAAAAAGTAATTATTGGGGAAAGTTCCAGGGAAAGTTCCACTGCCAGTTATCTGACCGAAAAGACCTGTAAATAAAGCAGTTCCAGCACTCGTCGTTAGATTAACAGGATTATTAGAGTTATTGTTAAAGGTAATCATTTGGTTAACACTTGTCGTCGCAGGAGGGATATTAATGGTAGATCCAGAAGTGGAAAAATAGGCAATACCCGTTTGATTGAGGGTTGAATTAGTAGAAGCACTACTACCACAACTCGTCCCACTACCAGTCCCAGAAAGAACGTAAAAAGGATTAGAAGCAACAGCAGTTGCAGTTGCTACACTTATAGTAGTTGCAGGATTTACAGCACCAGAAGGGGTGAATAAAGGTATATTAGTAATTTGTGAAGCATTCACACTAAGAGTTCCTGAACTAACTGACCCTGTTCCTCCAAAACCAGTATAAGAGGTAGAAGCAATAGATTGCGGAAAATTAACTAAATAAGTCCCTGTACCACCAGCAGTTCCAGTCAATTGTGCTCTCACTATCAATCTCCGACCTGATAGAGTTATAATAGAACCAATACTTATCGTTCCAGTAGAAGCGGTAACAGTTAAAGTATATACCGATTGAGATGCAGTTCCACTTATAGGAGTTTTAGTGATTAAATCACTATCAGGTTGGACTAACTCTATAATACTATCTAAATATTCCAAACTAGAAGTCCAAGTAAGAGTAGTTCCGTTAGGTAGAAAATTAAAAATTGGGTTTCCACTTCGCTCTTGAACCAACCAATTTGTCCCATCGGTTACTATCCGAACGGAGGTATTAGCAGGAACAGGATAAGTAGTCGTCCCGCTACCATATTTACCAGCAAACGTCCCAGCATTAATGGACAGCGCTATAATATACACAGAGGTGTTGAAAAATGTAATAGTAGCATTCTCAATCTCTCCTCTTGTCGGAGGAGGTATAACGAGTATATTGTTCGTCACCGCCGTGGAAGAGATATTGATGGTTGCATCCGAAAAAAAATTAAAAGTAGACGCATCTGTGCTCACTGATGATAATGTGATAAAGTATGTCGGATTATAACTGCGTTCATTCGCAAACCAAAACGTCCCGTTTGAAAATAGAACCACCGACGAATGTGGGGGCATCGGGATTGTATCATTCGTCCCTCCACCGCCACGTCCATATTTACCACGAAAATCAATACTAGAAGGAGACAATAGGGTTAGAACGTGGTCGGAGTTATTTATAATATTCATCGTCGTCTGACCAGACGAACCTCCTGACGCACTTACTGGTGAAGGTATAGTGGCGGTTAAAGCAGTGGTCGGAGCGAACCTAGTCGTGGCGTTCCGTAAGTAATCATACGCCGAAAAGTCTGTGTTGACGCTCAGTGGGAGTTGATATGTTAGGTTAGAACTCCTTTCGTTTATTCGCCAGTTAGTTCCGTCCACAACTAACTTATACCAACTATTCTCTGGTAGTGGAATCGTCAGGAGTTGCGACCCATATACACCTAGAATGTTGGCGGTCGTCTGTATGGTCTGTTGTTGGGATGTATTGTTAAATATCTGTATAGATGTCCCTAGGTAGATGTTATTACGAGTATTCGTAATAGGTGAAGGAAGAGTAATTGTGGATGCAGTCGTGCCCGTGAAATTAACGATACTATTGTAGAATGCGGGACTGGTTAGATTTATACTGGCAGTGGAAATGACGGCATTAAAGGTAGCAATACCAACGTCGTCTAGTCTCGTGGCGGTTAGCGTGTCGGTTGTTGGATTATACACTATATCGTATGTCCCTGACTTACCAAAACGAATCTGAGTGCTGGTAGGAAACGACACACCATCACATGCTACAAAAGTAGTAAGCGGATTGTCGGTATTCGTTAGTAAATTAACTATTATTGTCGGATACAGAACAGCACCGATTGCCGTGCTGGTATTCGTAAATTGTATCCTTGTCGGCGATCGGTTGACTATCAGACTGATGGTGTTTGCGAACGCCTGTGTAAAAGCATACGTCTCGTATGTATTATCTATCACGTAGTCAACGCCAGACGAATATGTATTAATATCAAAAAAGGACGCAGTAGGACTGGATGTTAAAGTAGGAACAACGAACCCGCCTGGTATTGGAGGTGTTAATGCAGGAAATCCAACTAACTCCATATATGCCTGAGTTTTAAACACGTTTCTATCCAGAAATAAGATGGGTAGTTGGAGTGGTGCCGTATCTAGGCATTTAATAAACAATCCAGGAGTGCCAGTAATAACAGATTGGAAACCTATATTGTTGAATGAAGCGGTTAACGTGTTGCAATTTGTTATAATCGCACTAGTGGTCTCTGGTATATGCATATCTTCAATAGTATTCTGTATAAATTGTGTATTAATAGACGAAGTAATACTCTCAAAAAGACCGAGGACAGGAGAGTCGTAGTTAAATGTTGAAAATGTGCCTCCAATAGTATTTATCGGGGTATAACTACTAACCCTGCTACTGAATATATTGTTGGATATGGTCGCAGTATTATACGCTCCCACATTTAGCAAGTTGATTAAAATCGCACTACCTGTGATTCGTGTAAACTGGTTATTCGTTATACTATAACTAAAAGGGGTCGTTGTTGCAGAGAACGACCCAGTAGAAATACTGAACACGACATTATCAAATATACACCCTTGGACGACGATGATTGACGAGAGGATGCCCGAAATACCTTTATTACAATCTCTAAAAATGGTATTATTCACGTCCAGTGTTGGCGGTATAGCAGGTGAGGTGATGACTGGTGATGGATATGATATTCCAGTTCCAGTCATATTTGTAATCAGACAATCCACGAGGGTTAGACTGATGCTACTTAACGCAGAAGACGATATTCCAGTAGTGCAACGTTTTATTTCCACATTATTTAATCTTACCACAATAGTGTTGAGTAGTCTGAGACCGATGACTGCAAGTGAGTCTCCATCTATCGTTAGTCCACCGAACATATCCACTGATGCATTCAGTCCCAACATATACGGCATTGCCCCACCTGCCTTGATGGTTCCCACTCCGAAAATATTGAAGGAGGTGTTAATGGTTAGACTACCCAGAATGATAAATGTGCCCTGTGGAATATACAGCGTTCCTCCTACTGCAACAGCATTAATAGCATCCTGTATAAAAGCGGTATTATCGGGTAATGCGGTAGATGCTCCGTATTGTGTGATGTTCACCATACCTATTGCGGTGTATATTCCTCCACCTCCACCTCCACCACCACCACCTCCGTGGTCTTGCGTCCTGAGATTGTTATACTTCTGGTTTAGCGTAAAGTAAGTTCCCGACATTATATACTATCTAAATATTATTGTCTGATGGACTCGGGCGTATATTTAGTTGTGTGTTGTGTTCCTCTATCCGCTCCTCCACTTCCACCGCACGATGAATACGGCAACCGCAACAAGCAATCTCATCGCACTTTGATTTAAGACATGCCCGTATGGTTAATCCTAGAAACCCTATAATGAGACCCGCCAGTGTAATCCAAAATCCCTCTGAGTAAATCTCGGGCATTTTATATTATATCCAAATACAATAAAAATAATCTAGCAATACTTTATAATGACTGACTTTAACCCATTCTCTTTGAAACCCGATATCTCGGCATCTAGTCGTAAATTATATACGCACAACCTAACCAAATTGAATAACGGGAAACCAATAACCAATCTCAACTTCCTATCCAAAAAAGATATAATGGAGAGACTGGATGCCTTAACCCCGAATACCCGCCGTACCTATTTAATCGCCATCGTGTCTGCCCTAAATAACCGACCCGAGAAGAAATACAAGACCCTGTACGCCAAGTTTTACGAACCATTAATGACGCTTAATAAAGAGTTGAAGGACAATACTTTAAAGACCGACAAAGTGAAGGAGAACTGGGTAGACCAATCTGCCGTCCACGAGAAGAGGACAGATTTAGCATCCGTTATTGACGAGGTGAAAGGGTTAAAGAAACTAACCGAAGACCAGTATAATAGATTATTGAATGCCGTGATTTTATCCCTTTATACCCTACAACCTCCCCGCCGTAATAAGGACTATACCGAGATGATGATTTCACGGGGCATACCCGAGGATACTTCCAAGAACTACCTTGAAATTGATGGTAAGTCGTGGAGGTGGGTATTTAATAACTACAAGACCCAGAAGAAATACAAGCAAGTGGTTGCCGATGTCCCCGATGATTTGAAGGCAGTATTGGAGGTCTATTTGAAGTTCCATCCCGAGGCGAAGATGCTTAAAAAGAAGGGGGGAGACCCTGTGCCTTTCTTGGTGCATTACGACGGCAAGGCGATTAACACCTCGACGGAAATGACCCGCATTCTCAATAAAATATTCGGCAAGAAGGTCGGGGTCTCGATGCTCCGTGCCTCCTATCTGACGGACAAATACGGCGATAAAACCAAGGAGATGGAGAAGGATGTTGCTAGTATGGGGACTTCGGTCGATGTGGCGATGAATAACTACATTAAACAGGACTAAGCGAAGCACCGTTCCTTTACCCTGAAATTGATGTTTAACTTTTGTGGTTTGTGGTTTGTGGACTTCGTAATTCATCAGTTCCCATATTATTCTAAAAAAAAACACCCCTATATTTTTTGGATTTTATAATACAACTAATTTTTCGGAAGTCCACAAAACAACAAACCACAAAACGAAGAAATGAATTTGATGGTAAACCTTTATACCCCGACTTAACCCATTATATAATATTTTCGTAATATATAATGCCGTTTTCTATCCGTAAAATAGGTAAAAATAAATATTTAGAAGGAGGGGCGAAGAGAAGTCGCCCATCGGGACGCACTGAGGCACAAATACAAGCAGACATCGCACGTGCAACAGAAACATTTAACGAAGCATTCGCAGACACAATTGTGCCGAGGTTGCAGTTAGTAGTCTCTGAAATACACACGTTAGATATCCTGATGATGCAGAACCCGAATCGTCCAAATATGTATCAACTCATCAGACAGAGAGATACCCTGCAAGAAGAAGCAGATGAACTACAACAACTCGCAGAGGAAGCACAGCAGGTATATACAGACATCCTTACTATACTTAACGAAGAGGCGTTGGATAATGGTTATTCCCTCAGTGATGAAGATGATGAACCCTCCACGAAATATAATAGAAACGACGAAGATGATGATGATGATTTTCCCGACCAAGCACACTGGGAGAACGTGTTTAATCAGGATATGCAAGGTCTCGGTCGTAGAGGGTTAAAAGGCGGTGAAATAAGAGAAGAACCACCCGAAAGGGATAACGAGGTAGACTACGGAGAACCACCAGCAGTCCCGCCCCCCGTAAGATTACAGCAATATAATCAGGCAATAAACCACCATACACAAGAGTTAGATAACGAAATTGGAGCATACGAAAATGCTGTAATTTGGCGTGAGGAATTACTTAATACGACACAAAATGGGACACCACACCAACAAAATGTAGCAAGAAGGCAATTATTAGAATTACAGAACGCAATTAGGCGACAACAGGCAAGAATAGACGACAGACGTGCTTTACTGGGTAGACTAACACAGAGACGAGATGAAATACAACAACAAATCCAAGTAGGTGATAATATGGTTGCGAGAGGTAGAGGGTTAAAAGGCGGGGGATTACCAGAAGGAGTTCAAGAACGGATAGGTGAGTTGAGAGAGAGCATACAAGAAATTAAAAATATATTAGCAGACCCCAACAACGCACTGACCGAGGAACAAAGAAATACGCAGAGAAGACGGATTGCGTTTTTTCAGGACACAATCAACAGGTTAAAAGACCCTGGACAAACAATAGTCGCCAGAGGGTATCCCGCCAACCCGTCCGATTACCAACCCCGTCGGTTTCTTTAATCATCGTCCTCGGTATTCAATATATAGCACTCCTTATCACTCATCACGCACATTGGGTATCCTTTCTGGATGGTCACCCAGCGACTCTGCAGTTTCTTTATTTTCTTGATTTGGTCTTTGTCTAGACCGAAATAATTGTCTAACAAATACTTCATCGCTTTACCCCCGAGACCAGAGGGAAAGATGGTGACGGATTTACACTCGTTTAAAATACGGCGGGTCTCCTTTCCATTACACGCCAAGTGGGAGGTATATACGACCTCCACATTAAAGTGTCTGCCTGTCTCCAATACCGAGTTCAGTATGCCGTCAATTTTGTTTTTCAGGTGTTTATTCACTAGGCAGTCCGTATCGTCAAAGATGACGCACGAGTCTTTAAAATCCTCTGCTGTGATTGCGTCGTGGATAAACCCTGGTTCGTGGATTTTCACCCTCTTCAAGAACTTCAATTTATCCAGTGTCTTATCGTCAGCGAGAGAGGATATAATATACACTTCTCGCTTGGGATACATGCGGTGGTATTCCTCGATGTATTCCTTCGTCCAATAGGATTTGCCCGAACCCGATGCCCCAGTCACATATCTAATCTGTCGTTCGGTTTGCTTACTCGGGATAGGTTGGAAATGCAGGTTGGGTTTGTCCTTCAGTCTGACCTCGTTGAGAGGAGACTGTACCTTTTTTTTATCCCCCAAGCAGAGGATTTTATACTTCTTTTTATCTTTAATTTCGTCGTCTTCTAATAGGGCGATTTGAAATCCTTCGTCTTCAAAATTAAGTGCGGACATTCTATTTATTATAATTAGATTATTTTTTTACAACGATGTAAGAAACTCCTTGCTCTCTGTATTAATCTTTTTTTGGAAGTAGTCTTTTAGAGTCCGAATATCTCGCACAGCAGTCTTATCCGTTATTTTGTCTATATTTTGGAACACACCCTCGGTCAGTGGGACTTGGTACACGCTCGATATTTGCTCCTTTATAAACTGCAGGTTTGCTTCCACGTCCTCCCATTTCGGTTTCCTCGGTTGCTCCAATAATATCTCTAAAATACCCAGTTCGTTCTTTATTTTGTTTAATAATCCGACCTGCCCGTTAAAGAACCCCACCAATTTATCCATCTTCGGTTTGTTCTTTTTTGCCCCTTCTAACTGTAGGAGAGAGAATAGGCGTTTCAACGATTTAAAACTGTCTATCTTGGAATAATACTGGATGTCTTCTTCTAAATCTGCCTCCAATTCCTTTTTGGACGGCATCTTCGTATAGTTGGTTTCACCTCCCACTTTTATATAGTAGTTCTCGGACACCTCGGCAAACTGGTTGCCTACTTTCACAATAAGGTCTATTTTCATCATCGTTTTATCCATTATCGCACACGACAGGGGGTAGTTCGTCCCATCACACAGATTAATATATCCCCGTATTACATCGGCATGTTTCCAGCGGAGAATATACAAATCACGGACTTTTTCTATTCTATCCTCGCCAGTTGCCTTCAATATTTCTCGGCGTTGTTTAGCACTTATAAGCGGATTTTTCAAGTATTTTTTCAAGGACTTATCGTCGTAGTCGCCGTTATATACCAGTCGCTCGTCGTATCCACATTTGAAGTCGGTGACCCACACATCGTCGCCTATTTCTTTGTACGCCTTTTGGAGCATCTTTGCGATGGTTTCAGGCGACACCCCGTTTAACATCGTCTCGATATCGTAGTCGGAGGCGTACTGGGTTGCCCGTAAAGATGCAGACCCGATAATCCGTTTTTTACCCCTTATTGCGAATAGATTAATTACATCGCCAGTTTCATTATTCAACTGATTAATTTTGCGTGGTTTTGAGAGCATTATAATATATATTACTATTATAATATAATGCCCGTAGAAATAGTAGAATTATTGCCGTCTCAATTACCCACAAAACGATTTAAAATTGTCTTAAATATTGATGACCGAGACTATACTTTCAATTTTGGAGCGAAGGAAGGAAGCACCTATATAGACCACGGGGACAAGACGAAGCGGGAGAATTACCGCCGAAGACACTACGCCAACAAGACAGAGAAATACCGAATAGATAATCTCATTCCGAGTCCGTCCCTTTTTAGTATGAAACTCCTGTGGGGCGACAAGACCGATTTACTGGATAATTTAGTAGATTTACAGCGTGAGTTTAACTCCAAATATAAATAAACCACGTGATTATATAATGGAGAAACGACAGCGAGAATTGTTGGATAAATTGAAACGGGAGGATTTAATCCGTTTTTTAGATGGTTACTACAAGGCACAAGAGCGAACACACGTACCGAATTACCGAGAATATACCCTCCAAGAATTAAAGAAGTGTATGATACTATTCCGTATCCAGTTGGAGGAAATCTGACGGCGAACGGCGAAAAAAATAGCACCCTATTATATAATGAGCATTCTTTCAGGCATCGGACAACAACCCTCTATTTTTGGAACTGGTGGTGGTGGTAGTGAATTGGTATATTATAGTGACGCTCAGGTAGTAACAAATCTATCAAACCCAGAAACGACTGTAATTCCATTCCCCCCGCAACCAATATTAGAAGCAGGGGTTTATCTAGTAAGTTTCCAAGTAATTATTGATAATTTGGACACTGCTCCGATAGACATCTCAGAATGCACTATTAGTGTATCTCAAAGTGCGTCTCCTGTCGGTATCCAACAACAACCAGAATTCACACTACAACCCACACAAGTTTATTCTTGTATATTTACGGTAGTTCTTTATAATGCAAACACAGTTTTCAACGATACTTATAGCAGTATATACATATCTGTATCGTCGGGAGCATTTGCGACCACCCCCCCAACAATAAAAACGGAAAATGTATCAATTATTAAGATTGTATAATCTTACAGAAAACTAAATTACTTTTTTCTAATCCAACATCTACTCTTTTTTTATTTTTTGTAAAAAATAAAGAAGTCAATAATCTAAGAATACACCAGTCAGGCATATTTTAAATAAGACAGACCTTATTTAAAAGTAAAAACCAAAGCGATTTTTTTTAAACCGATTGTATTGAAATAAAGATGATGAACATCGACCACTTAATCACGTTGGCGAGGGAAATAAATGTAGAGATAGTGGACTGGGACAGGGAAGATAAAAAAACGAACCTCTTTGAGTATATCCAAGAAGAGACGGATGGACGCAACAATATGCGTTTGTTGACTGTAGTTCGTGGTGGAGACATCCACAAGGAGTTCGATAATCTAATCATCTACTACCACGCCCAAGACCTAATCCTAGAACTAGAAAACGTCCGTAAAAAGGTAGTCGATTTGAAGAAAGCGTACCGAGATGCTCTCATCCACGTTTCTACATTTGCCCAAGCAGTCAGAGTGAAGGTTGAGAGAAAAGTCCACGACGTCGTGACGAGAACCCTTCACCAAGACGTTTTAACGCTACTCTGTATCAAGTATGAACTCTTAAAAAAACCATTCAACCTCATCACTGAGGTCGATAAGGCACACGATGGTTGGTTAGAATTATCGAGGAATGTTATTTGTTGGGATTTCTTTTGTCGCAAACGAAACAATCAGAGACACGGAGAGAAAAAAATCCCCAAGGACGACCGACCTGCATCCTGGGCGTTAGGAGTGGATGCCGAAGGGGACATTAATGTGTGTCCCTTTTCCGAGAAAATTACTCACTCTTTATTGAAGATGGCGAGATTAAATTACAAGGAAAACCCCGATAGTACTACTATTGTACCTAAATCCGTTGCCGATATTAACGGAAAGAAGTGGTCGGGAATTATCTTATCAAATGTCTCATTCACTAGTCACCACGACAAAAAGGTTGTAGAAAACCAGTTCGATGCGGGGATGTGGGAATTATTCGGAGAGGAGACGAGACACTTCAAAGGAGAAGGCAGGACTTTTTTAATTTTTAATAATGAACGCAGACGAAATGACGCTTTAATGTGGTTGACCCGCCCTGTAAAATAATTTTTTAACCTTTTTTACCCCGTTTTTTATCCCTTATAATAATATAATGTATAAATACTATATATGGCGGACGATAAATCAGACACAGAACGAACCTTACCACCACCATTTTGCCGTCAGGGCAATAAATACCCTATCCGAAACATTATTATCCCACTTATACCACCGCACAAGAGGTATGTGGAGTTATTTGCTGGAAGTGGGGCAATATTTTATAACAAGGACAAAGCAGAACAAAACATCTTAAATGATTTAGACAAAAAAACCATCGCCAATTTCCGTTTAATACAGAATGCTCCGCTAGACCCCGCCAAGTATAAACATGCCCCGAAAAATCTAACCGCTATTAAACACTTCTTCGACCACCACGGCGACTCAATTGCCGACCGCCTTATTTTAGAAAAAATACGCACATGTACTGGTTATAGTTCCAAACCCGTCACCGATTCCAAACATATATATCAGACGAGAGGTGTTGACCGAGTGTTAAATCTACTCGGTGAATACAAGGAGAAATTGAAAGGGGTAAAATATGAGAATAAGGACTACGAGGCAGTCGTGAAGAAATACGATAATGCAGACACCTTTTTTTTTATTGACCCGCCGTATGAGAATACCGCCAAGGAGTTCGGGTATGCCCAGTCCACCGAGTTCGATTTTGAACGCCTCAAAGAAGTCCTCTCCAAAATCAAGGGCGACTTTTTACTGACGATTAACGACAGCAAACGCATTCGAGATTTATTCCGTCAATTTCATATTAAACCCATCAAAGTCCCGAATGCCTACTCCCATCGTAAGGTGTCCAAACAGAAAGCGTTTAGACCAGAACTAATAATAACTAATTATAGTATATAATGCCGAAAGTAATGGATGCCCGTGGAAACTTCGTTGAAGTCCCGTATAAACCCATCGTCGTTAATGGTACATTCAAGGTTAACCCTGAACTTGTGGGTAAGAACCCCGCCTATAAATCTATCCATTCTACTTCTATTAACTTACCATTAAAATGATTTCTTTATTTTGTGGGTTGTTGTTTTGTGGACTTCCGAAAATTAGTTCATACTATAAAATACAAAAAATATACCCCTGTTTTTTTTTAGAAAAATATGGGAACTGATTAAAACCGAAGTCCACAAACCACAAACCACAAAACCCTTACCCCGAAATTGATGTTTAACCATCTAACGCACAACTAGCACAACAGTGGTCTATTAAATCCTTCTTGGACTTGCCCGTCAGTTTCGTCCGCTTGTCTTTCGGGAACTTTTTAATAGCATCTTTCAGGTCTTTTTTAGACAGGCGTTTCAATTGTCCCCGACCAATCATCGTATCGGGGTCTATTCGGTTTAAAACATCGCTGGAATGCTCGGTTAATAGGTTGGCGGATTGTGCAGGAATAGTGAGGACATTCTTGCCCTTGGGAGCAGACAGACCACTGACGGCATCCACGGCGCTACGGACATTAAACTCGTTGTCGGCAGTCGGTTTCAAAGCGTCCTTCACATTAAACGCTCCATTTACGCCGATGACTTCGTGCGAGTCTTTACCGACCTCCGCCAATTTTTTACCCAGACTGTGCCCGATGGTGGAGACATTTTCCTTGCCGTATTTCTCCTCTGCTTTACGCTGGATGTCTGCCGAATGCTTATAACGACGACTACCTGTAATATCCCTACCGAGAGCATACTGGGTGTCTAAATAAACATCGCCTAATGAATGCGTACCTCGGTGGGCGACGACGACTTGTCCCGTCTTCTCATTTCTAAACACTTTTACTTCGGCATCGGATAAACTCTTATCCACTTTATAATCCCCGTAGTCTTCATTCTTTTTGTTATACGATTGATCTATTAACCCTTTCAAATCACGTGCAGATAATTTGCCTCCTTTTTTAACCATATTATAAATATACGCTAGATTATAATATGATTTATTCAACTCAATAAAGGGAACTCGTCGTTCCCTTTTAAACCCATACTTTTTAAAGGAAGGGGTCGTAGGGGAAACCTTGGTTTCCCTACTTAATAGAAACGTCTCGGGTCATTATAGGTGTAATAATCGCCTATTCTGTATCCATCCGATCCGAAGCGTCCTTCGCCGTTATAGGCAGGGACGATCGCTCCTCCTTTATAAGCACTATACACATTATCTAGTGCCCCGAGACCAGAGTGTAAGGTGTTGTCCAAAACGCTATCAAACGTCCAACCTCTCCCTATTTGTTCTATCGCCCTATAATTACTGGATGCTCCGTTTAAAAATTGTAATAGGAGTGATAATTCACCACTGAATACCTCAATCAGAGCGTCTATTTGTTGTGCGGTAAGCGAATTGCCGAGTTGTTGACTTGCTCCTACGAGTAATGCTTGGGCATCGTTTATTTCTTGGACGGATTGTTGGAGTTGCTGTGCCTCGGGAGGAGTAAAAATATTAAAGGTTTTTAAACTACTGAATATGGTATTTACTGCTCTTACCTCGGACAAAATACGACTGCTTAATTGCTGTAATTGTCCTACTTGTGTTGGTCTAAATGAAGCGATGGGGTTTATTAATATAGATACTGGGACGTTTAACGCTTGTGCGAAATCCATTAATGAAGTGTATAGACCCGTGAGACGGGTGCTTAATGCGTTGAACTTTGCGTCTTTGTCTGCAGTTTGTCCTAAATTGTCGTGGTTGCCGTCTTGTGCTCGGTATTGCTTTGCGTAGTCCCGATTCAGTTGTTTTTTTGCTCGGTTTAAATCACTTAAATCTGGGTCTCCTTGATGTAAAAATCGTGGCATATTATACTATATTGATATATAAAATCTAATAGAGACCTTCGGATTTAACAATCTTACTCGCCTCAATCATACTAACACCACGGTCTTTCATCACCTTCTTCACAATAGCAGTTCTAGCAGAGCGACCACGACCAGCACCCGAAACAGATTTGACTTTGGATACAACGGACTTGACGGCAGAGGCAACTTTATCTTTCACGGCAGGGTCGGCAGATTTGACTAAATTGGAAACAGTCGGGACTGCTGAGGCGATTACATCTTTTAAATTAATCCCGCCTTCTTTGGTCGCCTTCTTCTTCCTGCCTCCTTGAAGTTTAGCGACGAGGAGTTGCTTACCTACATCCAGAGCAGTTTTACCAACATCTTTACCGAAGTCCCCGAGCGTATATTTACCTCCTTGAAGTTTGGCGACGAGGAGTTGCTTACCTACATCCAGAGCAGTTTTACCGACATCTCTACCGAAGTCATTTAACGAATATTTACCTCCTTTCATCACAATCTCTTTTAATTTTTTGAGAGAATGGGACTTCTTTGCCCCTAAATCTTTTAACGCATCCACTACATCTGCCTTGGATTTTGGAGCAGGTCTTCCTGCAGCGAGAAGGAGAGGAGCGAATGGAGCAAGGTTCTTGGCGACGGAAGCAATTTGTTCTCCTACATTTGCCCCTCCCTTCTTTCTACGACCCCCTTTAAGTTTGGCGACGAGGAGTTGCTTACCTACATCCAACGCAGTTTTACCGACATCTCTACCGAAGTCATTTAACGAATAACCACCGATAGCACCATCCACGCCGATAAATGCACCTCCCGAATTGACTAACATACCGCTAGACATCATATATGGAGGATAGGCAGGTGAATTGCCTGGGTGGATGAAGTGCTGGTCTGCATGTGTACCTCCGCCGACCATCATCTTCGCACTTGGTTCACCAGCGTAATCGCCGTGAAAATTGGATAATTTAAACCCCATCATACTGGGGTGATATTGGGATGTACCGTTGTTCCAGTGCTTTGCGTCCATTTCGTCTAATAAAGACTTTAATCTACGGTTATACCCCGTGTCGTAAGTAATGTTCGCTTGTGGCATTATATATTAGAATACTATTTTAATTTATAATGAGAGTTGAATAATTGACCCCGATTTTTAATTGGACGGCGAACGGCGAACCGACGCCGTTTTGGGTTTTAATTCCTAAATACGGAAACAGATAAATAGGATAGAAGACGAGGTCGCCTACACGGGAGACTTCCTAAAAACAGCGTCAGTTCGCCGTTCCCCGCCGAAAAAAAATCTAACAATATTTAGACATTCCTTTTCCAGCACCGCTGGTTGCCTGACCCATCGCTCCGCCACTGGACGCCATACCTCTGCGTTGATTCATCATACCACGAACAGCAGTCAACGCACCATTAAGCATTTGTCCGCCAATCATACGCTTTGTTTCTTGAGAAGTCATTGCAGATGCTTGTTGACCATTAACAGACGACAAGACCATCTCTTTAGTTAATATACCAGTGTAGACAGCAGACACACCCTGTTGAGTAGAGAAGATGCCTGAATTAACGCAGACGACACAAAGTTCAATTGGAATAGCGAAAGTTCCAGCACCACTTCCAGGGAACAGGTCGTATATTTCTTGAGGATACTGTGATGCTAATGTGACTGAAAATTGGAAGTTGTAATTGCCGAGAGAACCGCTACTAATGTAGTTGGGAAGTGATAAATCGTAAG
>Ga0181350_1000087_pt1 | contig 27719 bp, 24 predicted proteins | sample Su13VDMM110DCMD_FD_130105 | JGI IMG/M metagenome (GOLD analysis project Ga0181350, IMG submission 130105) | Freshwater viral communities from Lake Michigan, USA - Su13.VD.MM110.DCM.D | ecosystem: Environmental > Aquatic > Freshwater > Lake | place: USA: Michigan | collected 2013-07-16
GGGGGCACCGCTCCGCCGTATCCCTTACCAGTTCGTCGTGCGACCAACTCCTTCGTCACGCCTTTCGGCAAGTTCAAAAAAGAGCCAATATAAGCTCCCAAGTCCGCTGGCAATCGCTTCACATTCTCAACCCAGTATCCCTTTGCCAGCAAGCTCTTTCTAAAATCTTCCAGAATGGGGTCCCAGACACTCCTATTGCTCGCACCTGCCAAGATTTTATAGACACGAGAGATGAGTTCCGCTGAGTTGCCGTCTGTCCCCTTTAATAGTGCCTGTTGTCCGTTATACTTAAATTTGTGCTTCTTTATTAACGCCTTGAAAGACCTTACCACATCTTTATAATCTATTTCGTTCAAGGGGTGACCCAACCACGCCGTAGCCCCGCTTACTCGTGAGTCCTTCCTTGCGGCTTCCTCGCTTGTAGTCAGTTTGGCTCGCTCCTCTCTAAACTCCTTGTCGTATAAGTCCTTCACCACAGCCACAGATGGGACCTTTTCTAACCATTTAGATATATTCGCAAGAATCGCCCTCTTTTCCTTCATTCCGTCCCCCCTCAATTTCATTCTAAAAGATTTTGATGACCCCGCACCTCCCGTGTGATAAAGTTCAATTCCGTCCTCCTTACCGCCAATAGCATTAAGCAAGTCGTTTATTTCTTTTTTATTCGCTTCCACATTATCAACACTAATAACGGGACCGCCTCTGCCTGTCTCGCCTTCTCCGTTAATAGAGGTTTGTTCTCTGCTTGTGATTTCAAGAACAACTACAACGGAGTTCGGGCTTAATGACCCATCTATCCACATCTTTTTTGCTTTTAATAACCCTTTCTGTAAGAGCATCGCAGAAGCAATCCCATTCGGGCGTAAGAACAATTTACGTAGCAAGGCAAAATCGGCTCCCAGAGTCGCCGTCAGTGGTCTCGGGTTAATCGTAATATTCTTTGCCTTCACTGCTGTATCGGGGAACGCTTGAAGCAACGGCTCTACCTCTTGTGCTGGTGGCGGTGCTGGCGGTTCTGGTCTCGGCTTGTCTTCTTTTCTACCAGTCCTTGTTTCGTATAAAGGTCCATCTTTGCCTCTTAGCTGTCTTGCGGGCTGTGGTCTCTTTACGGGGATTAATATTTTCTGTCTGCTATTATACCTCCCAATTTTTGTCTTGGTTGCTGGGTCGTATATATTACCCATATTATCATACCAATAACCCGTAAGGACTGGGTGGCGGGCGACGTATAAGTCCTCGTCAAGTGCCACATCTGGGTCTTCTTTGGTCGGCTTCCACCCGTCCAGCGTCGGTGCTGGTCTCGCTTTTTTTGGCTTTGCTGGTGCTGGTCTCGGTTTAATAACAATCCCTTTCGGCTTGACAGACGTATCGGGGACAGCCATCTCCAACTTCTCTGGCTTTCTACGCTTGTCACCAGTCGGTATATAACCCTTTTTTAAATTCGGGTCGCTTAACGCACAGCCGTAGGAGATGTTATTTTTACGAGCAAAATCTTTCACGTGTTCTACCCATCTATTAGGCATCTTGTATAATATAGATAAATATTATAAAAGAAACGACTGCTAAATAATATAGATAGGTGTAGGGTGTAGAGTGAAGGGTCGCTTTTTATTCAAGACGAACTTTTATACCCTACCCAAACAAAATCCCAAGGCGACTTAAACCGACCCTACACTCTACACACCCTACACCATCTCAATCTCCTCTTTCTTGTCCGTGGCGGTGTGATTCAACCTGTTCTCCTCCTCCTCCACCTCTGCCTCCGTGTCACGAACAATTTTGATACAACAGCAAGACACCTCCTTACATTTTGACCTATACGCAAGCGAAGCCAATTTAATTAACACGCCCGATAATGTAGTCACAAAGGCAATCCAAAACACCTCACTCAGCATCTATATAATTAAGGGAATAAAATATTCGCAACCAAAGTCCAATTGTAGTTAATACTCCAACTTGCCCCAGTATAACCGATATAGGGTTCTAAGTATAAATTGCCAAAGGCGTCAGCTGAAAACGAAACAAAATCGTTAATTACGAACTGAGAAGTCCCACCAGACCAAGTTCCAGAAGACCCAATTTGAGCGGCTGGGCGAGAAAGATTAAAGGTCTGGGCGGGGTAAGCTCCATTAGAATTATAAAAATTAGGATATAGCGAAGCAGTCCCCTCATTCACATCACAATATACGCTAAAACTAAAACCCATAAAATAACTTGCGAAGGGGGTGAGACCACTAAAAGTGTATAAGGTTCCCATTCCATTCCAGCCGCCAGAAGATACAACAAGAGAACCCCCACTACCAGAGTAAAATATCTGCCTTGGGGGTGAATACACTACTCCGTTAATAACCAATTGACTACAATTGAGATTTAATGGTTGAGATGAAGAAGTTCCAGCGGTAATCGTAAAAGCAGTTGCGTTTGTAGAAGATATATTATTTGTTCCATACGAGGTCGTAGTGGCAGAATTAACATCTAATAAATCCATTCCAGCACTATTTATAGTTGTATAAGAGGGAGCAGACGGATTATACACCTCAAACTTATCGGTGTATTGACTCGTAATCCCACTACCACTTGTTACTTGATACGCCGAGCTGGGGAGATTAGCGTAAGCATTTATACCAGTAAAATCCGCCCAATTTAACCCTAACGTGGTAGGCGATAAATTATTAATAGTGTTGGTGTTGATGTTATTACAATTTAGAATGTTGTTAAGGTTCATATCTATATTATTTGAACCCGCATTATTACCATTTGTTAATACATTATTTAAGTTGGCACTTGAAGGTGGCGGATAAGGACTACTATTAATAGTAGATAAATCAATATTACTTACCCCCAATATATTATTACCCAAAGCATTATTACCAGCACCGAGAACAGCATTTAAATCAGGGGTAGGAGATGTAATAGGAGCACCATTAAGAGTTAAGGCGGACGCTTGAAAATCAAGCGGGGCAGAAGTAGAAGTTGTAGGATTAAAACAAGTAATAGTTCCAGCAGTAGAACTTGCCTTTAACGAAAGTTTTGTATTGTCTAATGGTGAGGTAAAAGTGTCGTTAGTTTGGTAAAAAATACCATCGGCAAAATTAGCACCAGTAGTTTCAGTTATATTAGATGCGGTGATTTGTCTTTGAATATTTAAATCTGTATTAGTAGCGTTCGTAATGTATTGAAAATTGTTTAAAGTATCGGTAAGATTAAGCACCATTCCAGTATTGCTTACAACATTATTGGTGGCGTAAAGGGCGTAAGTCCCAGTAAGAGATAAGTTGTCGTATTCCAGTTTAGAATTAATCCCACTCGTTCCGTCTATTATTTCTACCTCGGCGTCGTCTATATTGGTCGTTGTAGGAGAACCAGTGGCAGAAAAGGTTTGCGTTTTATCTACGCTTGTAGAACCAGCACCTAAAACTTGGTTTATAGTAGGTATAACAGCAGTGGGTGGGTAGGGCAAGCTGTTAATCGTGACAACGTCCAAGTTATTAAGACCAGTAATGTCAAGCCCGAGGGCATCATCGCCAAACCCGAGGACACTCGCTAAATCTTGCGTCCCGACTGGTGTAGTAGCGATATACTTTTGGATTAAAGCCAATAGCTGATTATACTTGCTGTTTAGAGTGTAATAAGAGCCGCTCATTATACTATTCGTAGAGAATATAATATACGCTATATACAAAGAATGTGCCAAAAAAAGGAGTGTAAATACATTCAAATAGTAGAATACGACGAAAAAGGTTCCAAGGTTTATATTCACTACGATAAAGATTACCGCCCAGTTTTAATCCAATACTATTCAAAAGCCGTCGGCAAGTGTTTAGATTTTGAAGAAAACCTAATAAAAATAATCTAACACTATCTTATAATGGAGAAGCCGACCTTTGACCCTTTTAGCAATAAGCCCGATATTTCCGCCAGTAGCCGAAAACTCTACACTTTTAATCTAACCAAGCTAAACGGCGGCAAGGAGATTAAGAATCTAAATTTTCTCTCTAAACCCGAGATTTTAGAGAAGCTTGAAGAGATGACGCCCAACACCCGCCGAACCTACATCATCGCCATTGTGAGTTCTCTTAAAGACCGCCCCGAAGCCAAGTATAAAAAGTTATACGCCAAGTTCTACGAGCACCTAATAAAAATCAACGCCGACTTGAAGACCAACAACACCAAAAGTGAGAAGCAAGAAGCCAACTGGCTCCCACAAGAAGAGGTGATGAAGACGTGTAGCGAACTCGCCGAGGTCATTCCGCAGATTCAGTCCAAGAAGTCGGTCAGTCCAGCCGAATACGACACGCTACTCAAAGCCGTTGTGCTGGGACTATACGCCCTCCAAAAGCCCAGACGCAACAAGGATTATACCGACTGCCTAATTGTGAAAAAGGTTCCCGAGGATACGACCCACAACTATCTTGACATTGAGAACTGGGAGTGGGTCTTTAACAACTACAAGACGGAGAAGACCTACAAGCAGAAGAAGATGGCTGTGCCCGAGGAGTTGAAGACCATCTTACAGGTCTATTTGAAGTTCCACCCGTGCTCCAAGCAGATAAAGAAGAAGTCGTTTGAGCCCGTGCCCTTTTTAGCACACCAAGACGGCAAGCCGATTAATACTTCAACGGAGATGACAAGAATGCTTAACAAGATATTCGGCAAGAAGGTAGGCAGTTCTCTCTTACGTAATATCTTCTTGACTGATAAATACGGCAAGGTGGCAAAGGAGATGGCGAATGATGTGAGTGAGATGGGAACCTCAATTCAAGTGGCGAATGACAACTATATCAAGCAAGATTAAAAAATAGATTATAATAAAAAAATATTGTTATAATCTATAATGGACGCCGAAGGACAGATTCACAAAGCCCGAGCTTTGTCTCGCACCCCAAGCCCTGAACCCAAGAAGACCCCAGATGGTCTCAACGTAACTATTACGCAGACCACCGCCCCAACGGACATTCGCACGAGGGGGTTTGTAGTCCAAGACGCACACGGGAACCTTATTAGAATAGATGGTAGAGAGATGTCTGTCCCAACTTGGTAGGTGTAGGGTGTAGAGTGTAGGGTCCCTTTTTATTCAAGACAAACTCTTATACCCTACCCAAGAAATTCTCCAAGCTGACTTAAACGGACCCTTCACTCTTCACACCCTACACTCTGTCTTAATATCCTTCACCACTTGCTGACCCCACGAGAAAATAAAACCAAACAAAAAACCGAGCATTATAATATTACTGGATATATTTAGCAACAACGTAATCCGCAGTTTTGCCCGCCCCTTCTTTCTTCACAAGCGTCTTCATCTTCTTCACGTAGTCGTCCAAGTTGTAGCCCATTCGCATCATCTCAATACGCATTACGCAGTGCCGACCGCACGTCTGTATCTTTGGATTCAGCTCTTGAAACTTGTGAGTGTTGTGTATAACATTCCAGCCCCGTTCTTTCGCATCATTCATCAAGCGGGTCATCTCGTTAGAACCTTGCCCCAGAATCAGTCGCATCATTCGTGGTATAAACTTCCAGTCGGTGTCCCACTTCTCTTTGTAGCTGTTAAAATATTCAATCGTCTTGCCGTATCTCATCACGCAGACCCAGTGCCCGCTGTTGTAGCTGTCTTCAATAAGAACAATTTGAAAGTCCTTATCCTTTGGCAGTAGGTCTTCAATCTTCTTATATTTTGACAACTCGCTATACTTCATCACGTCGTCGGGTTTAACGGAAAGATACTTTTCTAAATCTTCATTACTCATCGGTAGTCCAATTCTCTTTTCAATGTCAGCCATCTTTATATAAGATTAGATTATTCTTTCGTTTGTTTAGCAAAAATATAAAATATTGTGATAATATAGATGCCCCTCTGGATTAACGATTATAACTACGGCGTAGCCCAAGAACTAAAAGTTCTGCCTATCATTAAGGACTTCTTTAACAAGAACATTCAGCAATCTCCCTCACGGACCGCCAAGCACGACTACTTTGACGATGAGAGCAATCTCTACGAATTAAAGTCAAGAACGAACTCATTAAAAGCGTATCCAACAACGATGATTACTGAAAACAAAGTGGTAGGAGTCACAGACCCATTATACTTGCTCTTTAACTATACGGATTGTTTAGCATTCATTAAATACGATGAAGATGCCTTCAAGAACTATCCCAGAGAATTATTCGGCAGAGCAAGTGGTGGTCTCGCCAACGTCCCACAGCCACACATCAAAATCCCAATAGAGCATCTCTCGGTTATAAAAAAGTGGTAGATATATCCGTTACAAAGATAATAACTGATATATCCGTTAGATTATTTCACGATATTCTGTGTAATAACCTAATATACACTATTAGATTATTTCAATATATCAATTTATATACACTTTTAGATTATTTCAGTTCAAACATCGTAATAATTTTAAAATTATATCAAGTAATAATCTATTCTCCTATATAATGATATAATCTAATTGTATTATTTAGATTATTTCAATGAAAGTGTTGATATAATCTAAAAAAAAGGGCTTGTAGCCACAATCTTTGTTTAATATATTACTAATACTACTAATAATCTACGCCTCGGTCAGCTTCTTAATCAGCTCGCAGTCCAACTTCTCCTCCCTACTCGCCCCCTCTAACTTAATGACTCTTCTTTTCGTCTCATCATTGTCGCAATCCTCGCAGTGCCTACCGCACGTCTCACAGCACCCCTCCTCGTCGTCTCCTCCACACATCTCGCACGGATTCTCCTTTACCTTTTTTTCGTTTCTTTCAGCCATTCTGTTATAGCAGTCCTCGCAATACAGAATCTCGTTCCCGTAATCATCAACCCACTCCTCTCTGTCCGTCCTCACCCTACACATCTCGCAGTGGTCGTCCTTGGCGTCGCACACCAAGCAGTCGGGGTCGTCGCAATCGCACTCGCTCTCGTCGTCGGTCTCCTTTTCCTCCTTTGCCTTTTTTTCGTTTTCTTCTTTCATTCTGTTCTCGCAAACCGCTAAAATCTCTTGCTCCCACTCTTTTTCCTCCTTTGCTTTCTGCTCCTCCTTTGCCCTCGCCTCCCATCTGTCAAGCATTCTGTTCTCGCACGGGGAGCAATACAGAATACCAGTCCCGTTCTCGTCAAACCACTCGCTGTTGCCCGTCTTCTCCCCACACATCTCACAGCATTCCCAGTCGTCCATTGATGCGTGGGAGCCCTCGTCGCAACGGCAGAACTTCTCCCCACATTCGCACTGGTCTCCCTCCTTGGTCTCCTCGCTCTCGTCCTCTGGGATATACGCCCCACTGCGGAGACCCACCTGAACTTTCTCGCACTCCACGCATTCCTCGCCCCACATTCGCCACTCCCCGCACTTCTCGCACGACGAAGCATTAGCACTGACGGCGTCAAGGGCGTCTTGAACCAGAGCGTAGTTGTCGTCGGTCTTGTCAGTCGGCATCTCCTCGCCAAAGTAATACTGATACGCTTTCTTCACGTAAGCCAATGTCTTAACCCACTCCTCTTCATCAAAGGGGAGGGCTTCGTCTCCGTGATACAACGCTCCCAAGCATCTCGCAAACCAGTAGAACTTGTCCTTGGGTTTTTCATCGTCCATCTTTTCCTCCACCCACGCCCAGCACCCGTAGCTCTCGCCCACCACTCCATCACCCCAGCTGAGAAACTCCTTGTGATTCTTAACTCGTTGCTCTTCTTCCTTCGCCCAGCAATAGTCAGCCAGTTTGTCAAACTCTTCCTTGGGTCTCGCCGCAAGCCACGCATCAAGCTCCTCCTTGTTATTAATTGTTGTCATTCTTGTTGTTGTTGTTGTTAGATGCTTATATTACTTTTGTCAAAAAGCAAATCAATTTTTTATTCAATGATTGCTGGAAATTAATCTAAAATACTATTTTGGTTTATTTCCATTATAAAACCCAGTATAACTTTTATAGATTTTTAGTTGCCCTAAATGGAAATTAATCTAAAATACTATTTTCGTGTGTGATTTTTATTTATTTCCAGAAGCAATAAATAAAAAATTGATTCAAAATAAAACCCAACTTATATAAGGCATCAACACAATAGGAACAACAACAAGAATGACAAGCGTAATGAGTTTTGCGGACAAGTGCGAGGCGTTTGGTTTCAAGGAGGCAGCCGAGTCCTTAAAGAAAGAGCCCGAATACGTTGAGATGGTGTCCGTTGAGACCAACGAGGACGGCGAGCCCGTCTTCAACTTTGAACGCTCCCGAGTCGTCGCCTCAACGACTGCGATTGACGGACACTACTGGTTAGAGACCGACGGCGTCATCAACGACCAGACCAGAGCCCTTTCGGTTATTAGCCAGTCCCCCCAATGGAAAGGGACACTGCGTGACGACCCGAATGCGTTCTTCTGCTTTGAGTATCTTAAAGATTCGGCAATGGAGCAACGTATTCTCACTCAGGAACTGGAAAAAGAACAAGAAAATTGGGGCGGAGTAGAGGAGTGGGAGCAAAAGATTTTAGCGATTGGCGGTAATCGTGAGGAGGTTGGGGCGGTTGGGGCGTTTGATTGCTTCCAGAACACCAGCTACGAATGGCTGAAAGGCGGCAAGAAAGGCGTGAGACGCTTTGGTTTGGTTGGCATCGCCAGCCCAAGATTCCAACAAATCCACTGGATATTCGGGCACCCCGACAACAAGACCTACGACGAGTGGTTCGTTAAGAACGGGCACACGAACGACCACATCGCACACGAGCGTCGCACTCGCTTCCACGAGCACCCGAGAATCGTAGCCGAGTTGGCAAAGCAAGTCAAGGCGGAGATGGAGCGTAAGGCGGCGGAGAAAGCGGAGGAGGACAAGCGTAGGGCGATTGAGTTGGTTGAGTTGGAGAAAGCAGCCCAGAAAGCGATGGACGCCCTACTCGCCGACCTTGACGCAGAGGACAGCAAGAAAGCAAACAAAAAGAGCAAGGGCAAGGGCAAGGGCAAGGGCAAGTAGATTTAGTAGATTATTATTCTGTAAGTTAAATTAAGCAAAGAAACGCTTTTTTTATCTGTCGGCATTATATAAGATGTCCCTCTACAATAGTTTAGGATTGAACGAAGACCCACTACCGATTGGCACGATTTTACCTTATTGGGGCAGTAGTGCCGATATACCTGTTACTTTTTTGTTGTGCGACGGCTCCATTATCAGCCAAACGGAATATCCCGAACTTACTTATTTACTTGGAAAGACCTACTCGGTTGGCGAGGTGGCTTATAGATTACCTGAACTGACTATCGCCACTCATTATCTCGCTCCCAGTCCCGTTCAAGGTTCTTATCCCTCCACGGGAGGGTTATATCCGCCAGAGGTTGCCACGAGCACACCTGTCAATATTACGGCTGGAATGATTCCTTCTCTTACTGCTAATAAATTTACTTTTACTCCGCAAGCAACCGCCAACTCCAACGTAGCAATGGCTGGACGATACACAAACGGGGCTTTTAACAGCACAGAACAAGGTGTCAATACCCCCGCTATTATCAAGCTGAATAGTAGCACAAGTGGATACGTTGATATTGTCGCAACTTCGCTTGTGAATACCATTGCGGGTGGTGGTGCGGGGGTTGTTTTTAACTTGGACGCTGCCCTGCCCGTTCAATACGGCGGGATTGGAATGATTTATATTATCAAGGCAAAATACTACCAGCCAACACCAGCGGAAATAGCGGTTGAGTCAATCGTTGCCACCCAAGACGTTAATAATGCTTTTATTCGTGTCTTACCTAATGATGTTCGCAATGAGGAGTATAATCTTACTTATTTAAATCCCGATATTAACGTCGCCCCCCTCGGCGTGTTTGTGGTTGAATCTAATAACGAGGCGGCGGCTATTGCGACCTACGGACAAGGTGGAGGCACGACCCCCGAATATTCTGCTGTTGTCGGTGCTCCCACTTATTGCCCTACTCTGGCTGGCTTTCAGCCAAAAGGCAAACCCACCTTTTAAGAGTGTAGGGTGTGTAGAGTGTAGGGTCGGTTTAAGTCGCTTAGGGTTTTTGGTTTGATAGGGTGTAAGAGTTTGTCTTGAATAAAAAGGGACCCTACACTCTACACCCTACACCTCCAAGATTAATTTAGCAATCCCAAATATATAATAAAATATTGTGTTATTATATATAAATGTCAGCACAGAACTCTATTGGCTTTCAAGATTTTCCTATCCCGATTGGAGCAGTATTATATTGGGCTGGGGGCGTCACGTGGAACGGCTCTCTTGAAGCTGGCGGGTGGATTATACCCTCGGGTCAAGCACTTAGCAAGACGGATTACCCCGACCTCTGGTATTTACAGCAATCGCTGGGAGCCGTTGATGTGGGCGACACCTTTTTAGCACCCGACCTCGTCACTCCGCTCCCCACTCCCGCAACGCTTGGCTATAACTTTTTACTGCCAACTCAATTAATAGCGGGCAACACCATCAACACTGATTTTGGAATCCTACCCCCGTCAATAACTGCCTCGGCTACGCTCACACAAGCGAACTTGCCCGTCGTCGTTCTTGACTACACACCCTCCTCGCTTCAATACCGAGCTACTTTTATCAATCCACAGAACTTCGCTGGAACTCTTTACACAGATAGTTCTACCACTGACCGCACTGGCGGAGATGATTATAAATACGTAAGAAACGATACAAGCTTTACCAACACCAACATTATTAACCAATTCGCAAATCTGGATAAATACACGCTTACCTACTCCAATCAAATCCCTCCAACCCCGATTCCCGCCACGGGACAAATCAACCCGCCACTCGCACCCCTTGTCGTCCCGCCACACGTCAATCTTGTTCCAATAATGAAAGCCAGTTATAGCACTACTTTATAACACTACTATTTAGCAATCCCAATTATATAATAAAATATCACCTTTACTATATAATGAGCTACTCAAACTCGCAAGGGATTAAATACTACTCTGTTCCAGTAGGCACCATCTTACCATTCGCTGGGACAAATTCTTACCAAAAGGACGGCTGGATTTTAGCTGATGGCAGTGAGGTTGCGAAGGCGGATTATCCCGACCTCTGGGCGACTCTGGGCTCGCTCTGGGGAGCAGCCGTCCTCTCAGGAAACTTCTTATTACCTAACCTGACACCAGTCGTGAATAACGTCCAATACGGGCTCTACCCAAATTGTGTCGCAGTGAATGATGGTTTTTCAACCACGGGAGCTTACGGGGATATTGACCTCGCCTTTACACTAACAGAGGCAAATATCCCACCCTTTACCACGAACAACGCCAGTGGAACCTTTACGGACTTGACAGAAGCGGGGCGGAATGTCGCAGAAAATGACTCCACGGGGGGACAGAGTAAGAACGCCTCCGCATCAGCTCAATCTTGCTTGCCCTTCAATAACCCAATGACCCAAGCAGCTCTTTTGATGACCTCACCACCCGTCTTCTCTCGCACAAACGTAACCCCTGTGCCTTTTAGTCAAAACATTCCCCTCACAGCATTAAAGCCACTACGATACGAAATACGCTACTTTATTAAAGCGAGTTATTAGACAACCTATTTAGCAAAAATAATCTATTGTAATAGTATAAGATGTCGCAACTGAATACGGCTAAGAACGATGTGTCGCCAGACCAGATTTATTTTGATTTATCAGTCACGAATTTTCAAAGCACAACCACGCAGCCACCCGTGTTCTACTTTAACGAAAGCAGAACTATACCTTTTATTTATAACCCCGAGGACTATTTTTTAAGCATCTTACGCTTCACGATTGAGACAGGTTCTCTACCAGTAGCCATTCCTTCTATCAAGCCCGCACCCAACGCAAATATACACGAGACAATCTACTCCGTGAATCTTGACTGGGAAGACCCCGTTACGCTTATAAGCTACACAAGTGGTGAGGTTTTCGTGACGTTTATACCGCAAGACAAGAGCACCTACGCTGCCAACCCCGTCCCTCCAACCCAGACGCAGAATGGACTACAAGACAACTCTCGTGGATATTATAACTATTATAACTACTCGCTGTTCCCTGCTATTATCACTTTGGCGATGGAGACGGCTTTTAACCAACTGAAAGCCGCCGTAATAGCTGGCGGAGCCGTTTTACCCACTATTTACGCCCCCTTTTTGAACTGGGATACTTCAAGCGATAGTGCCGTTCTTTACGGAGATGTAGCGGGATACGCCTTTAACTACGTCCCACCCTTTACCCCCCCAGCCCCACAGCCACCCCACAATCCCATCAAAATCTGGTGGAACGCCCCTCTTTACGGGCTTTTTAGCACATTCCCAGCCGCCTACTACGGATACACCTCCCTCGTCGGCAAGAACTTTCTCTTTGAGCCCTATAATATCGGGTCAGCCGATTTAGACACAATTATCCCCGCAAATACGGATACTGGGCTCCCCTCCGCTCCCCAATATAGAGCCGTTAAGGTTTATCAAGATTGTAGCACGACGGCTTCTTTTAGCCCAATTACTGCCCTTGTTTTCACCAGTAATACCCTCCCTATCCAAGCGAATCAAGTCAGCACCCCCGTTGTCTATAATAACGGGGTAATCCAGTTGGGCGGTAATAATAGCGACTTTGCCAATATTATCACAGATTTAGTAAGTGATACGGGTCAGTATAAGCCGAATGTTGTCTATAACCCTACGGCAGAATATCGCCTCATTACTCTCTACGGCAACCGACCCATCGCCAATATTGACATTCAAGTATTTTGGCGAGCCAAGAATGGTAGTTTAATCCCTTATAGGATTAATTCTGGTGAAGCCGTTACAATGAAGATTGCCTTCCTCAAAAAGTCGGCTTTAAAGAAAGTAGCGGATAGTGGCAAAGACCTCCGTTAATTTAGGCGGTTAAGCAATTTATTTAATTTATACTATAATTTTATCTTTCATTATAGTATAACGATGACCGACTTCCGTGCCGTATTAGTTCGTGACTCAGTGATTGGCGATATTACAAGTGATATTGACTTCGCTGTTAAGTCAGGTGCTTCCCAGACCACCTACCAACGTTTCCCTGCGACCTCTGCGTCCAACTCTTCCCTTATTTTCTCCGTTCAGGTTCCCAGCGAGAATGTAGTAATAGGTCGTGATGTCCTCGTCACCACTGGTCTATCTTTCACCATTAACGCAACAGGTGTCCCCGCCGCTTCCAAGGTGTTCCAATACGGACTCACTGATGCTTTCCAAGCGTTCCCTCTTGCGTCCTTGATGACTACCGCACAAGCCCAGATAAACAACACAAGCGTAAGCGTCAATCTCCAAGACGTTTTGCCCTCCTTGCTTCGTCTTAACAACAGCCGTGAGTTATACCGCTTTAACTCAATGACCCCCTGTTTGCCCGACCAAGCTTACGCCGAATACGCAACTGGTGTAGGAGATAATAACAATCCCCTCGCTGGATACGGCAACGCTTCTTACGATATAGACCAAGTTCCCCGTGGAGCTTTCCCCGCCAATATCCTTGTTAGACACTTCATCGCTGGTGTTTATACTGATGCCGCCATTATCTCCACTGGTGTTACGGATACTTGGGAGATTCAGGTCAGCACAATTGTCACGGAGCCAATCTTCTTGTCTCCTTTCATCTTTGGCGACCCCGAATATAACCAGCAAGGTCTTCTCGGTATTAACAATATGACTTTTACCTTCAATATTGATGCTACTTGTAAGCGTCTCTGGTCTTCCTCCAATAACTACATTACTTCTATTAGTTTAGGTATTAACGGAGGCAACGGATTCACCGCCACTTCTGCGGTCGGTGTTATTCAGCAACAGCCCTCTTCTCCCGCTCTTCTCTTCAAGTTCCTTTCTACCCAGCCAAGCGACTTGATTGAGAGCAAGAACGTCGTGCCTTATATGGATTTCCCCCGCTACTTGACCTCGTCCGCCAACGCATCACCGCTTGTGGCTTATAGTTCTTCTTCTCTTACCAGCAGCAATTTACAGATTAACCAGATTCCCGACCTTTTCATCATTAATATTCGTAAGCCAATGTCAGCACAGACGTCTTATAACGCCTCTGCCTTCTTTGTCATCAACAATATTAGTATCAACTTGAATAACCAATCTGGTCTCTTGTCGTCTGCCTCTGCCTACGACTTGTGGAGAATGTCCGTTAAGAACGGCTCTACTCAATCTTGGGCGGAGTTTAGCGGCGTTGCCTCCAAGGCGAATGCCACCACGGGTGGTTCTACCAACGCTTTCACAACTGGTTCCCTTCTTATCATCAACCCCGCTTACGACTTGTCTCTACCTGACTACATCTCTTGCGGTTCTCTTGGTAATTATAACTTCCAGTTCCAAGTGGGCGTCACAAATCAGTTCTCCGCCACGATTACTCCCGAGGTGGTCGTGACTTGCGTGAATAGCGGTATTTTGACTACCCAGCAAGGAGTGTCTGCTATTTACACTGGTATTTTGACAAAGGAGATGGTTCTTGATGCTAAATCCAAACAGCAAGCGTCAGCAATGCGTTCTGCCGAGGTTAAGCGAATGGTCGGCGGTGCGATGTTGAATATGCCTTTGACTGGCTCGCTCGCTAAGCGAATGATGGGTCGCAGAATGGGTGGTGTGCCTTCTGGTGGTGTGAGCTCGGGTGGTGTGAGCTCGGGTGGAATGAGGGGAGCCAAGCGTCTCTGTTGAAGGGACTCGGGTGGATAGTGTAGGGTGTGTAGAGTGTAGGGTCGGTTTAAGTCGCTTACGAAAAAAGGAGTGACGGGTATAATAATTTTACCTTGAATAAAAAGCGACCCTACACTCTACACCCTACACTCAATGGAAAATAATAATATTTAGGTATATATATACCCGAATGTTATTAGGCGGAGGTAATAAATGGACTGATTTTGTGCGTAAGTGGGCGGACGATAATAAGATGACTTATTTGTGTGCTATATCCAACCCAGAGGTGTCAGCCGCTTACAAAGTAGCGAAGAAGGACTTGAAGGAAAAGGTTAAGAGCACATCTTTTGCGGACTTGAAGGAAAAGGCAGTGGCTCTGGCGAGCGTAGGTTTAGCACCGAAAAAGCCGAGAGGCAGACCGAAGAAATACGCCACGGAAGAAGAGGCAAAGAAGGCAAAGTTAGAGCAGACCTTGGCGAGCAATAAAAAGATATATAAGGAAAAGACCAAAGATACACCCAAAGCCAAACGGGGTAGAAAGGAGAGACCTTACAGACAAGTTGTGATAAACGCACAAGACGAATTGCTCGCTGATTTAGTGCGAATAGCTCACGAAGCCAGAGGGAGTCCAGACAGCGAGGAGGAGTTAGAGGTGAGAGAAAAAATGATTGAAGGCAAAAAATACTTAATTGACGAGAATAATAATCTATACTCCACCAAGATTGGAAAAGACGGGAGAGGAGAAGTCATCGGTATTTACGACCCCCGCAGAAAGGGGCAAATAATACACGCTTAGATTAAATTATTCTCGTTAAATAATCTAAAAATATTTTGTTGTAATAATATATAAGAATGACCGAGGCAACGAATATTAAGTGGAGACCGATGGGTTATACGAGCAGTCCCCTTTGTGTAGGCGGTTGGTGCGACAAGGAGGGGTGGGACTTTGTGGGTTCAGTTGTAGATATTCAGCTCCGCCACGCCCTTTTGGACGAAGGTTTAGGAGATTGGTCGGCTGGCGAATTCTTCTGGGTCAAATACACTGGAACGATGGAGGGCTTTGAGTTGAACGCAGAACACGGCAAGGTGGGTGATAGAGTCAATTATCACTTTGGCGTGGAAAAGTTTAGCAAAGACCTTATTATTTTTAGAGATGTGAATATTATTGATTGCCGTAATCACTTGGGTTCTGGGATTCGGGATATTGAGGCGGCTCTACCAAAAAATGACAAGGAGAGTGTAGAAGAGATGCTGGAAAGTGCGGGGTTCTTCTCCAACAGAGGTTGTGTCTGGGGTTGCCACTGATTTATTTACACTTATATAAAGGGCTTAAAGATTATTCTCTCTGTATAAGTATATACAACGGAAATGTGCGACAATTTAACGGAACTATCGCCAGCAGACCGCCTCTACCGCAACCACTTAAAGGCAGTGGCGAACTACCAAAAAAAGCACCCCGAGAAGTGTAAGGAAAAGGCGAAGAGGCGAGCCGAAGCTATTAAGGCAGACCCAGAACGTTTAGCCGAACATCAAGCCAAGCGACGCAAGTATTACGAGGAGGTTAAGGCAAAACGCAGCGAAATAAAAATCAACTAAAAAGTATATCAAATATAGTATAATTTGATATATTTCCATTAGTAATTAAATAAAAAATTGATTCAAACAAAGACAACTTGTATAAGTATAAAGAATTAGCTGAAAAGAACTTAAAGATTTAATCTCTTGTATAAGTATATACGATGGACTTTATTGGAACGAACGGAAAGTTAGACCTTGCGAAATTAGACGAAACTGCTTACGCTGGCTGGAATGGGCTTTTCACGGAGGACGTGGATAAGCACCTTGCCGAGATGCTCTGCGAGACGACTCTGGTTGCCCCCGAGGCGATTGCCGAGTTTAAGAAACTTGCCCGTAATATTAAGCCGAATGGGACGATTCAGGTTAGGTATTACACACCAAAAAATGTTGGACGTCGCTTTGCCAGTGAGAAAAACACGCTTACAATCCAAGCGAGAGCAATCAAGAACACGATGTTCCACTTTAACTCGTATATTGACTACGACTTTGTCGCCAGCCACCCGACACTGGAAACGCAAATCTCTAAAAAATTCCGCAGAGCCACACCACGATTGGACGAATGGGTTGCCAACAAGGACCCGATTATCGCCAGCTTGTCCGCTCACCACTCCGTAGATGGCGAACTCGCTCTTGACAAGGACAACATTAAAAAGTTGATTAATGCCACTCTTTACGGGGGTGGGATTGACCGATGGAAAAGGGACACGGAGTTTGGAGACCCCGTTAAGAACATTCTGCCAAAATGCGTCCAGAACACCCGAAAGGGTAAGGAGCACACTTGGTGGGCTGAGTTCAAAAAGGAGTGTGATGCCTTTAAGGAATGGGTCTGGACGAACAACAGCGAACTTGCCGAGCGAGTTTGCGATGCGACGGACGAGCTCTGGGGTCGTAAGAACACTCTGGTAAGTTATTACTTGGGAGCTTTTGAGAACGACTGCCTCTACCACGCCTATTGCTACTTGGTGGATAATGGGCTGATTAAGAAACGCCATTGTGCTTTGGCTTACGACGGACTGACTGCCCCACACCCGCCACCCCACACCGACTTATCGTTCCACTTGGGAGCGTGTAATGACTACATCTTTGAAAAGACGGGCTTTCAAGTGCGTCTGGTCGTCAAAAAGTTTGAGGAGGACACTATCCTACGAGACGTGATTGACAACCGCCGTAGTTTGGTGACGGCGGCGGCTGAGCCGATTGGCGAATTGGAGGTTGTGCCGATTGAGGGAGAACAAGCCGTCGTAGAGGACGATTGTAGCGACAACGAGTATTTGATTTGGCGAGACAGATTTGAGCGTAATCACGCAAAGATTATCAACACCAGTTCATTCATCAAAATTGTCTGGGAGGACGAGACGGAGGAGATTTTGAGCGGAATCGTGACTTTCAACAAGTCGCAGTTGCTTACGTCTTACGAACACGAGAAATACACCATTACTCGCAACGGCAAGAAAAAGACGAAACGCTACATTCAGGAGTGGATTAACGACAGCCACATTCGCAAGTATGATGCTTGTGATATTGTCCCGCCCCCGAAATTTTGCCCCCCTCGTATCTTTAACTTGTGGAAACCGAGTTATTACTCGCACCGCAAGATTACGGACGCTGACGCAGAATGGGACAAAAAGGCAATTGAAATGTTTGAGAATCATCTCAACATTATCTGTGGGCGAGAACCAGATGCTTACGACTACTTTCTAAACTGGTTGTCGCATCTTATTCAAAAGCCAGCGGAAAAATCCACGCACATCTGTATCACATCAAAGCAAGGAACGGGCAAGAACTTTCTGTTTGAAATTGTCAAGAAAATTATTGGCGGTTTGACTCTGGAAAGTAGCTCACCCGAGCGAGATGTGTGGGGCGGGTTCAACGGGTCAATGATGGGAGCTCTACTCGTCATTCTCAGTGAAACCGACAAGCGGAATCTGTTTGGTGCGGAGGGCAAGTTCAAGGCACTCATCACTGACCCGAAACTGATGATTAATCAAAAGAACAAGGACACGTTTGAGATAAACTCGTATCATCGGTTCGTGACGCTTACGAACAACCCCGACCCTATCCCGATGGAGGAGGGAGACAGACGCACAATGGTTATTAAGTCATCAGCTGAAAAGAAAGGCGACTTTAAGTATTTTGAGGACTTTGACAACTATTTTAAGAGCGATGCGGCTTTGAGAACGCTGTTTTGGTGGTTAAATACCCGAGACATCACGACTTGGCAACATCGCAAAATCCCACAGACATCTTACCATCAAGAACTGAAAGAGCACTCACGCTCTTACTTGGACTTGTTCTTTGAGAACTGGGTGGGAGACCAGTTGGCGAACGGATTCACTGGTAAGGTCAGCAAGTTTGGTGTTGATTTATACGAGTGTTTTAAGCACTACAAGGAAAAGCACGGGGGGAGCTACGACCTTAAAAGCGAGGGGGACCTCGTTAAAAAGTTGTTGCTGAACTTGGACTTGCCAAAGGGTGCGATGGAAAAGGGTAGTCGTAGTGGTAAGAAAGGTCAGTCCCGTCTTTACGATTTGGACTTACTCAAAATCCATTACAAGTTGAACGCCCTGACTCCCGACGACTGGTATAGTGGTGCCGCCAACACACTTGCTGGTGCGAGTGCCGTTGAGGTGGAGAGCGAAACGGAGACGATTGCCGAGGCGGAGGCGATTGACGAGGAGGACGAGAGTTTGCCCGAACCAAAGGCAGATGAGAACGTCCAACTAATTACGATTGGTGGCAAGCAAGTTGCCCTAAAAAAGCGATTGGTATTGTTGCCCTAAAAAAGCGATTGGTATTGATTTGAGGGCTTGTATAAGTGTAGCAAAGTGTAGGGTGGAGGTGAAGGGTGAAGGGTGGGTGTTTTGACCCTTCACTGACCGAGAAACCAAAAATAAAAAAAAGAAAAGGGATTGTGAGGGTTAATGGTCTCACTTTTCTTTTTTACCTTATATAAATTGAGAGGGTGTAGGGTGTGTAGGGTGTGTAGGGTCTTTTCCAAGTTATAGCAGAACAAACACCTCCCTTTTTTTTCCCCTAAGGCGATTTAAACCGACCCTTCACTCTTCACACCCTACACTCACCCTACACCCCGACTAACTTATATAAGTAATCACAATCTAACTACTTATATAACGACCCCTTACTCATCTTCTGCCGAATTGAGAATATACGCCTCTTTATCGCTGATTACACTCATCGGGAATCCCTTGTTAATTTGAACCCAACGGGAATTAAGTTTTTTAATTTTTTTGATTTGGTCCTTATCCAAGCCGAAATAATTGTCTAATAAATACTTGATAGAACGACCACCCAACCCACTCGGGAAAATCACAACGGACTTACATTCGTTCAAAATTCGCTTCGTTTGTAAGCCATCGCACGCCAAGTGTGAGGTGTATATCACCTCCACGTTGAAGTGGCGACCCGTCTCCAACACCGAGTTCAAAATCGCATTCACCTTTAATTTGAGACGCTTATCCGTCAAACAATCCGTATCATCAAAAATAAGGCAACTATCCTTGAAATCCTTGGCAGTAATGTCCTCCTTCAAAAATTCGTCGTTCATCTTGATTCTGTTAAGTCCTTTGATTTTATCAATACTGCTGTCATCAGCAATGGACGAAATCAAGTATATCTCCCGCTTGGGATATAGCCGTTTATATTCGTCGCAATACATTCGGGTATAATACGACTTACCAGAGCCAGACGCACCCGTAATGTATAAAATAGAGCGTTCCGTATCCTTATCGGGACACGCTTGAAAGTGAAGATTCGGCTTATCTTTCAGCTTCACCTCACGAAAAACTTGGCTGACAATCGTCTTGGGTTTATCTGTGATGTATAAGCGTCTCCACTTCTTTCTGTCCTTTTCTTCATCGTCCTTCAATAGAGCCAGTATTCGTCCGTTGTCCTCAAAGTTCATTCTTATATTATTACAATAGATTATTTTAAAGCAAAGAACGCAGAAAATCCTTTGAGTGCTTGTTGATTACATCACTGAAATAATCCTTTAATTCGGTGACTCTCGGCTTGACGTCTTTTGGTGTGATATTATCAATATCCTTAAACACTCCATCACGCAAGTCAATCTCGTATATCTGGCTAATCTGCTCTTTTATAAATTGTAAGTTCGCCTTAATATCCTCCCAGCTGGGCTTTCTAAAAGTTTGTTCTAATAGAACCTCTAATATCGCTAATTCGTTGCGTATTTTATTCAAGTAGCCAACCTGACTATTAAAAAAGGTAATTAACCGCTCTTGTTTTGCTTTGGTTGCCTTGTCTTTTTTTAACGACAAGAGAGAAAATAGCCGTTTAAGTGCCTTGAAACTATTCACTCTGGAATAATAGCGAATCTCCTCCTCAAACTCCGCTTCAACCTCGCTGGGGGTCTGCTTGACAACATTCGTCTTACCATCAGTCGTGACGTAATAATTCTCGCTTATCTCGGCGAATTGGTTGCCGACTTGTGCGATTAAATCAATCTTCATCGTTGTAGGGTCCAGAACGCAATCTTTGAGTGCCTTTTTCTTGCCGTCAATAAGTTTGACGTATCCCCTATCAATATCTGTCTTACCCCAGCGTAGAATAAATAAATCCCTTACCAGTTCAATCTCCTTTTCACCCGTGGCTTTGCGGATTGCGTCGGCTCGGGCTTTTGGAATCAACGGATTTGCGAGGTATTCGTTCAGCGATTTACTGGAATAATCTCCCCGATAAACGAGGCGGTCGTCCCACCCACATTTAAAATCAATAACCCACAAGTTGGGGTCTTTGTAGGCGGACTGATAAGCCGTGCGGAGATTCTTTGCGATGGTAGTAGCAAGTGTGCCTTTGAGTGTAGTGCTAATATCGTAATCACTGCCGTATTGGTTGGCTCGTAGTGAATTACTGCCTATTAATCTATATTTGCCTTTGACAGCAAACCGCTTGATAGGGTCACCGATTTCGTTGTTTAGATTCTCTACATTCTTCGTTTTTCCAAGCATTATATTATATCTGTATATTATAATGCCGATAGAGATATTAGAATTAGTTTGCTCTAAAAAGCCGTTAAAACGTTTTCACATCAAAGTAAGAGAAGGCGACAAGATTAAAAAGTTTGATTTTGGACTACGAGGTGGTGAGACCTATATAGACCATCACGATAATAACAAACGAGAGAATTATAGAAAGCGACATTTAGCGAATAAAAAGGAGAACCAGTTAATAAATAATCTAATCCCGTCTGCCTCGCTATTTGCTTATAAATTATTGTGGGGAGATTCAACCGACGTGTTTAATAATCTAATTGAACTACAAGCCGAATTTAATAAAAAGTAGTGCGTGTATTCAACGGATTTATTTCCTAACGGAACTATATAATGGATAAGGAGATTCTTGACAAGATTAAAAAGGAGGAGATATATCCCATTCTGGACGACTACTACAAGTCAATTGGACGGACAAACCCGCCCCCGTTTCGCCACTACTCGTTGAGTGAGTTGAAAAAGTGCTTGGTGATGTTTAAAATCAGCTTATCACGAGAAAAAATATAGGGCAATAGTAATGGAGTGGTCTTCTGGTAAGGATAGAATGGCATCTGCGTTGGAGCGGTTGCTTCACCCTAAGCCGAAAAAGGTGCGGTGGTTAAAGTATTACGTCTGTTGTTGCTGTCCTTGTGATAAGACAACAACAATTCCCGTTGCGGACTAACTTGTATAAGTAAGCCCCCAGCAATAAAAAAAGGGATTCCTTTTTAATAAATTACAGATAAACTAACTAACTAACTACGGGGACGCTCTGGCGACTTTGGCTTTGGCGGCTTTGGCTTTTCTTTTTTTCTCGTCGGCGGCTTTCTTGATGGCGAGCTGAGCCAGTGCGGCTTTCTCACACGCCTTCTCAAACTCTTCACGCTCTTTCTTTTTTTGGTCTCTCACGGCGTTTGACCCACGGGTGCTGTCTGCTTGGCGTTCTTTTTTGGAGGGTTTCTTGACCTCTGCGGGTGCGGGCTCTTTTGCGACTTGTGCTACGAGTTCTTCTGCTTCACACTCTGCTTCGGCGGCTTTGATGTTAAGAAGGGCGACCTCCATCTCGGCAATACGAGCAGTGAAGATGATTTTTCTTCCAGTAGCAACAAGCTTGTCCCACTCGTCTTTTTTGAAGGGGCACTCTGGGCTTCCCGATTTGAAGGTGAGATTGTGGAACTCTAACAGAACGGGGTTTGACGCCCGAGAGTGAAGAATACGAAAGTCGGTGTCCTTCGTGCCAGCGTGACAGCAGTCGCAGGGGGTTTGGTTGGCGACTCTTTGTAGAACGTCTTGGGGGAGGATAAAGACGCTTGCTTCTGGGTGGTTGATTCTGTAATAAACTTCGTGTTCGTTACACGAATTACAGATGGGAGGGCAGTCCTCATCAACGTTCTCTTCTGCGATGAATCCGTGGGAGTTGCCCCACTCGTTCTCACAATGGTCTCGGCAGATGAGGCAGATGGGGTTGGAGGTGGGTCTCTCTGCGAGGGTTGGTCCCTTCTTGGCAACGGCGGTCGCTAATTTGGCTCCACGAGTGAGTTCTTCGGGGCAATACTCGTCCATTTCGCTTTGGCGAGTGGCGAATATCCAGCTGTCGTTTTTTTTGTGGTTGGCGTAAGCGGCGACTCCTTCTTTTTCCAGCTGACGACCGATGCGTCTCGTGATGTTGCCTGACTCTTCCTCGTCTCTAACCAGATAGAGCAATACGGCGGTTCCGTTTCTCTTCACAATCGGCACTACGGCAAGCGGAGTGGGCGGGACAATGAATGAACGGATTGTGGCGGTGGCGGTGGGTTGGGCGATGTTCCCAAGATTGCGGATTGTTACGGGCATTTTGAATTGATTTAACTTGCTTGTTGTTGCTTTGATGCCTTATACAAGTTTGTCAAATTTCATTTCAATTTTTTATCCATTGATTAATGGAAATAAATAAAAAATAGTATTTGGATTTGATTCCACTCGTTCTGGATTATACGAGTGTAGGGTGTAGAGTGTAGGGTCTCTTTTTATTCAAAACAAAATTGTATAGCACACCCCAACAAAATCCCAAGGCGACTTAAACCGACCCTTCACCCTTCACACCCTACACTGACAATCACCGACACACTTACACTGACCTACCCCGCATCTTTCACAGCAATAGTCCAAAAGCTGGGGCTTCCCTTTGCCTACTAATTTAAATCCGTCTTTAATCTTGGGTAGTGCCTTGATGATTTCTTTTATTTGTTTTTTATTTAGCTTGGCAAGGGCTGCCCGATTAAATCCTCGCCCGACCTCCACGGCTGGGTCAAGACGCTTCGCCACGTCCGTTGAGTGTTCCGTTAAGGGGTTAAGTGAGGTGCTGGGAATCGTGAGCGTCTTGCTGTCCTTGGGGAGCAATAAACTAACTGGGTCAAGTTGGCTCCTAATAGAGTATTCGTTCTCCTTGATGGGATTCTTAAAAAGGTCTCGTCCAGCCACCGCTCGGTTAAGAGTAATGATTTCTTTGCTGTCGGCACCTACATCGCTCGCAATTTTTCCGCCGAGTGAATGACCGAGTGTGGAGATATTTTTCGCTCCGTATTTGGCTTCGGCTTCCTTCTGGACTTTGGCGGCGAATTTGCCTCTATCACTATTCTTCAAGTCAAACCCCAGAAAATATTTTAGATTATTTCCCCAGTCGTGAATGCCCTGTGACCCACGATGAACTACAACGGCTTCACCAGTGGTGGGGTTGTGATAGACCTGTGCCCTTTGACCGCTTAACGATTTATCCAGTTGAAAGTCGCCTATCTTGGCGGGTAATTTGCCCTTGGCGTTGTAAGAGTTGGATATAAATTCGTTAATATATTTGGTGGATAGTTTGCCTCCCCAGAGCTCAATCGGTGCCCCCTTTCCCCTCATTGCCCGTCTGGCTGCGTTCTCTGCTGCTTGTTTCTGGCGATTCGCTTCTACTGCTGCGGGGTTAGGGGGAGGTGCCTTTTTTCTGGGGACCTTGGCTGGCGGTTCGGCTACGGCGGAGGGTTCGGGTGCCTTTGTATAAGGTATAGACGCAAGAGTATAAGGTCCCGCATTCTGCCATTCTGGACCTCTTTTTCTGCTGGGTTTCGCCTTGGCGTCCTCAACCTTTTTATCCTCGGCTTCCTTTACTGCCTCCTCGTGTTTCGCAAAAAGTGCCTTCTGTCTATCAATCTTAAAACCGACCAAGGGACTTTTCTTTCGGTTCCAATCCTCTCTACACATTCCCTCTTTTGTGGGCTTTACACCGAGTGCTTTTAATTCTTTCAATCGCTTCAAGTTGGCTTCGGCTTGGTCTAAAATCATCTGGGCTTCGGCATCGTATTCGTCAGTTTCCGCACCAGTAGCAAACGGATTGTCGTCGTATTGTGATTCGTCGGCAGAATGGACTATATAAGACAGGTTTCTAAACAGACACTCGTATTTGGGTATATCCACAGCTTCCCTCACGTGAGTTCTATATCTGGCTGCCTGACCTCTTTGCGTATCAGTAGCCCCTCCCTTCTTGGGTCGCCCCCTTTTCTTTTTAAGTTCAACTTGGACGGGCGGTTCTATCTCGTCTATTTGAAATAATATAGGCATTATATATTATATCAATAAAAAATAATCACTTTCTGCTAAATTAAAGAAAGCGAGTGGGCGTATAACCACCCATCGGGAGTCCTACATCAACCTTTGTGCGGTATTGGAGGGGCGTCCAAGTATTCGGGTCGCTTCCCATCGGCTTTCTGGCTAATAAATTACTGGGGAATGCCCCTCCTATTAAATCGTTAAGCTGGGGGGAGTATCCTCCACGTCCAGAAAGGACAGGTCCAGAGCGACGACCCATCGCTGCTCTGGCAAAATCAGCCCTTTCCAGCACTCCGGCACGTCTAACCCCTGATGCTCGTTCGGCTTCCGCTCCTAACGCTAATTCGTCACTATATAACTTAAACACGGCTTCTGGTGTCTGTTCCCCAGACAAAATTAATTGGAGGGCGGATAAATCTTGTGCGAAAACAGAAAGTCCCTTTGCGAATTTTTCTCTTACGGCTGGGTTCATCGGGCGAGTGAGCTGTTCTATCTGTTGAAACTCGGCTACTAACTGGCTGTTTAATCCGTTTAACTGCTCTATCTGTTGGGCGTTGAATATTGACATTGACTTCACATTGCGAGTGAAAAATAGGAGCAAATCCTTCATCTTGGTAAGAATAGAATTAATGGGAGCCGCTATTCTACCCGCAGCACCTGATGTGAGAATCCCTCTGTCACTAATTGCGGGACCCAGAGCGAGCTGGTTATTAATCTCATTAACCGAGGCAATAACCCCGACCATCTTGCTATATATACCATCAAACGCTTCGGTCTCTTCTAACTTTTGACCTATTGTGCTTTCCGTGCCCTTGTAGGTTTTTTTGAGGTTCTTAACGACTCTCTTTTTTGGAGCAGCTAAATCATTCAGTAGTGCTGACTTAGAATGGAGAAATCTCGGCATTATATAATACAACTATATTTTTTATTGGGTGGGGTGCTTAATAAAGCCCCTCCGCCTTGACGATTTTACTGGCTTCAATCATCTTACACCCTCTTTCCTTCATCACCTTTTTCACAATATCAGCACGAGCGGAGCGACCTCTTCCAGCACCGCTAATCTTCTTTTGGAGGTAAGCGACGCCCTTGTCAGCGAGCGTGCGGACGCCTTCACTTGCCTTGGTCTTTACGAAATCCTTGCCCTTTTTAAGGACGTCGCTGCCGAATGACTTGGCACTTTCCAGAACATCGCTGAGTGATAGACCGCCAACTGCCTTCTTCTTCCTTCCCCTTCCAGAACCGAGGTAGGATTTTACTTTACCAACGGCGTAATCCGTAGCGGCTTGCTGAACTACGGGTAGAACCGCCTTTCCAACACCCGAGGCGGCAGATGACAAGAATTTACCAAAGTTGAATCCCTTTCCGTAGAGCTTCTTACCTTCTTCCATCATTATCTTCATTGCGTGCGGAGCCAACTTCTTTGCGGCGGCTTTCAAGGACATTCCCAAGTCCCCGACAGAAAAACCTCCCTTCATCAAGCCCTGTTCTACGGCGGAGCGTTTATCAGCGGCAGTGGCTTTTCTTCCTAAACCCAACAAGAGGGGCAAAGCGTGAGTAGCAACGCTCGCCAAAGTATCATACCAAGCCCCACCCATCAAGGCGGCTCCCCCAGAGGTGACCCCACCTCTCTTCTTACCACGACCCAAGCCAAAGTAAGATTTTGCGGCAGAGGTGGCGAGGGGGACGGCAATTTGCTTTCCTACATCTAACAAGGAGTCATACCAAGCACCGCCAACGGCTCCATCAACGCCAGCGAGGCGTCCCCCAGAGGAGACAGCCATTCCACTCCTCATATTAATAGGAGGATAAGCGGGTGAGTTCCCACTAAGAATATACTTTGATACGGCAGCACCTCCGTAGAGGCGTTCAATTGCGGGTTCAACGGACCTCTCTCCGTGGAACGCAGACATTCTATAACCCATCGGCGACGGGTGATACTGATACTGGTTGTGGTTAAGCCACTTATCGTCCAGCTCTTTTAGGCGACTAACCAAATCTCGGTTGTAACGAGTGTCGTAAGTGATGTTCGCTTGGGGCATCTCTTTATAGTATATATCAATAAATTAATTTAAGAATTACCTAAACTAATTGATTCTCGTATATAAAAAACGGGTATTTACGCCTCGTCAAGGGCTTCAAACGCCTCATTAAGGTCGTCCAACTCCTCGTCTATTGTATCTTGGTCGTCTTCTGGAATATCCTCTCCTTCAAACGTAGCTACGAGGTAAGCTCTAAGGGCATCTCTCATTGCTATTCTATCATTGCCAAAACTGGTGTTTAATATATAACTTAACTGATGGAGACGTTGAGAATTAAGTGGGGGGACGATTGACTCCCTAACTGCGTCCCACAAATCTTCTGTCATTGGGGTCAATACTTGGTGTATATTAGGGTTCGGTGGAGCGTGTGCGAAGGGGTCATCTTCATCGTCGCTTACCATCATTCCACCCCACATTGCGTGCGGATTCCCTTGGACTAAACTGCTACGAGCCACTACTCCCCTACCAACCATTCTTCTTACGAGCATCGCCAACTCGTTAAACTTCCTCTCTGCGTATCGCATCACACCTGTTAATTGTCTCACTTCTTCGGGGGTCTCGGCGGGTCCCTCCTCTTGTTCGGTAATTACACGCACGAAAGCTAAAAAATTCGCACGCATTTCGTTCCAGCTTCCGCCGTAATAAAAATCTACCATCTCCCCAACCCTTTCGTAAGCTGCCTCATTAACGGGTCCAACCGCAGTATCGTAAATAAATATCCAGTCCGCTCGTGATGGGACTCCCCCGTCCTCCTCCCCCTCCACATCGTAAGCTTCTTCTGGCGTTCCTCGGGGGGGCGGGGGCGGGGGCACCGCTCCGCCGTATCCCTTACCAGTTCGTCGTGCGACCAACTCCTTCGTCACGCCTTTCGGCAAGTTCAAAAAAGAGCCAATATAAGCTCCCAAGTCCGCTGGCAATCGCTTCACA
>Ga0181350_1000089_pt1 | contig 27471 bp, 74 predicted proteins | sample Su13VDMM110DCMD_FD_130105 | JGI IMG/M metagenome (GOLD analysis project Ga0181350, IMG submission 130105) | Freshwater viral communities from Lake Michigan, USA - Su13.VD.MM110.DCM.D | ecosystem: Environmental > Aquatic > Freshwater > Lake | place: USA: Michigan | collected 2013-07-16
ATGACATCTCGTTCCTTACATAAATAGACGGAGTTCATCTTATTTATGTTGTGGAAAGGGAGCCCTGGTGGCCAGACGGTACATGCAGGGAAGGTTCAAGCCTAAGAACCCCCATAAATATCGTGGAGATCCAAACAACATCGTGTATCGTTCCTCTTGGGAGCTGAAACTGATGATGTGGTTGGACAAACACCCGGACGTAATCCAGTATTCCTCAGAGGAAATCGTGGTTCCGTACAAGTCGCCCATAGACATGAGGTGGCATCGTTATTTCCCAGATTTCCTGGTCAAGATGCGAAACGCAAACGGCATGACCGAAACGGTGATGATCGAAGTGAAACCGGCCAAGGAAACAAACCCTCCAAAGCCAAAAAAGGCCCGCACTCACACGCGGACCTATCTAAATGAGGTATACACCTGGGGAGTTAACTCTGCCAAGTGGGATGCTGCTCGGGAATATTGTAAAGACCGAGGATGGAAATTTGAGATCATGACAGAGAAACACTTAGGGATAATCATCTAATGGCATTCCTCTTCCAAGACCTTGCTGCTGGAAAGAGCACCTCCGGAATGGCCAATATTGGTTTCATGAAGAAGGGAACCGGCATTAAACCAGCCAACAGAGATTCTCGTCAATGGTTCCGGGAAAAGGCTCAGGCGGTAACTGCTGTAAACCCAAGGGCTGTGCTAGGCAAGCTCAAGCAGCGTTCTGTGACCAGAATGAAGGCTCAAGACATTGGGCGTATGTTCATGTATTATTACGATCCGAAACATAAAGAGACACTGCCTTATTACGATCAGTTTCCAGTTGTCTTCGTCATTGAAACTTACGCAGACGGGTTCCTAGGGATCAACCTCCATTATCTGCCTCCGATCTATCGGGCTAAGCTTATGGACGCTCTATATCAGACCATAAATAATACAAAGTACGATGAGACTACTAGGCTTCGAATCAACTACAGATTACTAGGTGCCTCATCAAGAATGAAGTGGTTCAAGCCCTGTGTGAAACGGTATCTTTACAGCCATGTGAAGACTAACATGGTTGAGGTTCCAGTCACTGAATGGGATTATTGTGCTATGCTTCCTCTGGAACGTTTCAAGAAGCAGAAAGCCATGAAGGTACAGAAGGATTCTGTCTCCAGTGTCGGCTCATACTAACCCAGTATTTTTAGAAGACAGCACCATTATACCCAGTATTCGGGGTTTGTACATGGCCATTTTTATTAAGGTTTCGTAAACATAAATGAGCGGCAAGCTTTCAAACATCCTCAAAGACTCAATCAGGCCTGCAACAGGGGTATCTGAAGATGCTCCGTACGAGCTTGACGAAGTCGTTGTTACGGCACGTAGACCCACATCTGGTTTCAGTCTGAGTACATTCCTAACCGAGATTTCTACGAAGACCCTTCTGGACACAAGTCGGCATTTGATGCTCTTCACTTTGCCGAGAGGACTGGTGGATCACTTTGATGCTAATAATGTCAAACAGATAGCCCTGCGATGTGACACATCAACGCTGCCTGGCATTTCCTTTGCTGAATCCGAAGAGATCAGGCGCTTTGGTGTTGGCCCAACTGAGAAGCATCCATATCTGCCTATCTTCGGTGCTATCTCTGCTTCTTACATCGTTGACGGCGCCGGAGCCATCCATTCATTCTTCTACGACTGGATGTCGTACATGGTTGGTTTCGATTCGTCGCAAGGTATGTCAAACGTTAACGCATTTGGCAGAACGCCGTATGAAGTAGCGTACAAGGATGACTACAGATCCAATGTCACCATTCTCGTTTACAACGAACTCAACGACAAGATTATCGAGTTGACACTCAACTCAGCGTATCCAATCGCCATCAACCCCATTCCTCTATCGTGGGGAAATTCGGACCAGTTCATGAGGCTCGATGTAACGTGGGACTATATGGATTGGTCAGTGAAATACCACGACCCAGAGCGGACGAATGGTGATGAACGCGAGGGACCACAACCCCTGAATCGCGACATAAATAGGCAAGAGCCCCTGCTCAACAGATTCGCAAGACTGACAGGCTCGTTACCACCAAGCCTTGGCCTTCAATCGCTAGGCCAGAATCTATCGAGCGTGCCCCAGAGAATAGCTGATATTCAGAACCTGGTTAACGGCAGCAAACAAACTATAGTCGACAACGTCCGTAGACGTTTCGGATTCTAATAACTGGAGACGTGAAATGACACTACCTAAAATCGCAATGCCTTTGTTCTCTATCAAAGTTCCTTCCATGGACAGAGAGGTTCTCTTTAGACCATTCTTGGTGAAGGAAGAGAAGATCCTGCTGGTCGCGCAAGAATCCAAAGAGGAGCGTGACATTATTGTCGCCCTCAAACAGATCATCAATAACTGCGTTCAAGAAGAGAACTTCAAAATTGACAAGCTGGCATACTTTGACCTGGAGTATATCTTCTTGAAGCTTAGGGCCAAGTCTGTTTCTAACTCCATCGAGTTCAAGTACACAGATCCAGAGGATGGCCAAGTTTACACGATCAAAGTAAACCTTGATGAAGTAGAAATCGCAAAGAACGAAAAGAACAACCCGGTTGTCATGATTGACGAGGAGCGTGGGTTTGGGCTTCGTATGCGCTTCCCAACTGTTGAGCATACTGTAGAATACAAGAAGCCAGGGCTGAATCAAGATGAAGTCCTCACGAAGATTGTGGCAGCGTGTATTGAAGACGTGTTTGATGCCGAGAATGTTTACGCCTTTGACGAGTACACTCCTGCACAGCAGAACGAATTCATCGATACGATTCCGGTCCCAGTCTTCGGCAAGATCCAAGAGTTCTTCGATACGATTCCTTCGATGAAGCATGAAATCACGTACAAGACCAAAGACAAGAAAACGAAGACCCTGACATTCGAGGGCCTCAACGATTTTTTTACCTGGGGCTAATCCACAGGTCCCTGCTCTCTTACTACCAGACAATTTTCACGTTGGTTCATCTACATAAATACTCCATTGCAGAGTTGGAGAACCTCATTCCGTTTGAGTGGGACCTCTATATTGATATGCTCGCATCGCATCTAGAGGCCACGAAGGCAGAATAATGGGACTTTGGGACAAAGCAGCCACAATTGGCGGAAGGGTACTAGGCGGCGCCCGTGTAGTACCTAGAGCAGCGAGAATTGCTGCTCCAGCCGCCGGGCTCGTCGGAGCAGGTTGGCTTGTCTCTCGTTCTCTAGCCGGAAATAATACGCAATCCAATGCTGGTGACAGCGGCGGCTCGGCAACCTCCATGGGCGGGGGTGGATTATCTGGTGGCCGGGCAGGATTAGCATCCTCTCGTGGTTTCACGGCGCCAAACAACGACAACAGCCCACGCAAAGTTTCATACAATCCAAACGGCAATTTCGAGACTGAGTCTTTAAGGCTTCAGGCTTCCTCGGCCAATTCCCTAGCATCGATCGACAACACTGTCAGAAACATGCTGAAGTTCTCTGTGGCTAAGGCCACATGGGACACCAGATCTCTCAGAGAAATGTCGATCGAATCCAGCAACAACGGTGCTGGCGGACTATCAGGTGGTGCCGGCGGAAGCGGTATGATTAACGCCGTTAACGGAAACCAACAAGGTGGTATATCCCCGCTCCTAGTGCTAGGCCTCACTGCCGCAGCAGGGGCATTGCTTGTTGGTATTAATACATTCGGCAAATTCTTTGGTGGCGGAGGCAGTGACGCGTCAGCTGCTGCAAGCGGAGTAGCACCAACGGGATCTCAGGGTTCACTCGGATCTCCAGCCGGATCGATGCTGCAACAAATTGGTGTGGCTGGTACCTCAGCTGCGTATAGCAACGATGCATCCAATCGAATTAGGGCAACTCCGGTAAGACCCGCAGGCCCAACAGGACCTATTGCGGCAAATGACAACGGAATTAGACGACCTAGCCTTAGCATGGCTGCTAGCCAGGGCCGCCTTGGTAGCGCGCTAGGTTCTGGCGCCGGCCGAGGAGTGATGAAAGTCTTTAGGTTCTTGAAAGGACTTAGAGCAACACCAGTAGGCCGCTTCCCAATTCTTACCTCAGTATTTGCGCTCATAGATCCCCTAGAAGCCACGATAATGTCCGGCGGCGCCGTAAATGATAGCGTTAAGCGGGAACTAATCGGCGCTATCGCGATGATCATTGCCGGACCCGCGGGTGTTGCTATGGGTGCTGCCGTAGGCGCAGCAATCGCGATTCCAGCAACCCCTGTTGGCATGGCAGTAGGAGCAATTCTCGGTGGTCTAGGTGGTGCAATAGCTGCGCTGTCTGCGGAGTTTGTGGCTGAGCAAATTTATGACCTCATTGCTGGTAACATCACGCTAAGCGAGTTTGCTAGGAAACTAGGCCGCGGAGCAATGAACGGCCTGCGAAATAGTGCCGCACTAGCCGGAGGAGCTATTCTTGGTGGTGCGCTGGCTGGCGTCGGTATGGCCCGCAGGGCAGCAGGAGCAATCGCCCCCGTGGTCGCCGAAACTGGAGGGACTGTTGCCCGAGCCGGGATGCGAATGCCGGCTAGAGTCGCAGTCGGTGCTGCTGTCGTTGCTGGTGGTGCCGCAACGTATCATATGACACGTCCTAATGCCCCAGCAGTGGGCGTGCCTGCGCTTATGCAGATGCAGGGATCTGAGTTGCATGCGGCTGCTAGATTAAAAGCCGAACAGTATCTTGGTCGCTCGATGACTGGCGTAGAATGGGACGCCTTGCTCAGAACTGTTTACGCTGAATCAGGCCGCGGAGCTGCCGGTCGTGAAGACGCGATGATCCTGGCGACTATCCTGAACCGAGCTAGGGCAGCAGGGTCATATTCCAGCGGCGCTGTCGCCCAGGGATATTTGCGACAAGGTCTAACGGTTCTGGCCGTTCTCTTTGCGCAAAACCAGTTCCAGGCCGTAACAGGAACTACTGGGAATCGTAGGCCGTCGGCACATTGGACACGAGGCCCAAACCACAACGAAGTTGAGGGAATCTTCAGGGCTATCCTGCAATATCTTGACCGTGTTCCTCACACTCAGGTAGCCTTCACTGCCGCAAGTGCGGCTGCGTATGGCGCTGGAACCAACATCTCATACCGCGACACGATGCTCCGCAATGGTGGGCAAACTGTTGGTCGCACCGTGTTTAATACGGCTCTGTTAGATCAGGCACGCCCACAAAACATGGCGCCCGCCGCTGCTCCTGTTGTTGCAGCCGGCGCTGGCGCAGCTGCTCCTCGCATGGGCGGAGGACCTCAAAACAATGCTGCAATCGCTAGGGTTGGTCCAGCGGCCGCCGGCGCCGGAGCTCGTGGACCGCGCACTGCATCTGGTATTCCATTGGCCACGATCACTACAAGCAGGCTTGGCCTAACGGCGCAGGTTAATGCTGCCTATGCTCCTAGGTTCCAATCGTTTATTAACGAACTTGAAGCCACAGGATATGTCATTCGATCAATCGGCGGATACGCAAATAGACGTACCGCAAAGGGTGGCTTCAGTCATCACGCCAATGGTGATTCCATTGACATCAATCCAGCCCAGAATCCACATGTCTTCAATCGGCCTGGTATCACAGATATGCCTATTGAACAGACACGAGCCGCAGCGCAGCGGAACGGATTGGGCTGGGGATTCGATTGGCGTTCCTCAAAAGATGCTATGCACTTCTCCGTCGGAAGGAACGAAGGCGGCACGGGCGGCGCAAATGATGACGGTAGCGCCGGACATGCCGGACATGCTGGGCACGGCGCAGGTGCTGCAGGTGCTGCTGCAGGTGCTGCTGGAGCAGCCGCTGCTGCACCACGCAGAGCGCCTACTATCACTTGGGGCAATCTCAGACCGACAGGTGGATCTAGTGCAGCAAGCCCTGCACCTAGAATGGCTCCGGCGACCCCAACAAACAGGCTTGCCACAAACATCGTGGCTGCTTCTGTTGCTGCAGAGCGAAAGAACATCAACGTGGTCGTTCAAAATGCACAGACTCAGGAGACTATCAAGACAGCCTCCAGAACGCAAAAAACGGACACCAGCGCAGCTGAGTCCGTTTCAAGTCCTGTTATGGCAGCGTACGAATACGCTGCTTACTGGGGCGTCGACTAAGTCTTATTCATAAAGCCAAGCACGAGCCATTTCGAAAAGGCAAATTAGGAAAATGACTATAGCGGCACTTAAAATGCCGCCTACCAAGGCCACGACGCAAACCAAGAACACCTCAATGAAAAATTGCAATACCGGCATAACACCATAGGTCATAGAAAAATAGGTGAACCCAGCTGTGAGGGCCACAGCTGGGGACCACCTAATCAGCCACCGTAGGAAAGCTTTGACGTTTTTCATTTAACCATCTCCTTGACCATCTCGGCCTTCCAAGCTTCACGCATTGCCTTCAAAACCTGACCCATCTGAGCGCCAGGCTTCATGCCCGAGTCCATCATCATCTGACCAGTCACGGGGAAAACGGGAACCGGTTGGTCCATCATCTCCATCCACGAAGGATCAGTCATTTTGGCGACAGAGACCATGTGGCTTTGCTTTTCGCCGTCTATCATCATGCCAGCGAACTGAGACTTCGTAACCTTGCCAGCATGGCGAGTCACGAAGACCATCTTGTTACGCTCTTCGTTGGAGACTTTCATGTCCCGGCAGAAGCCGACCACGTCGTCACCGCAGAAGCCAACCATGCGAGCGCAGTGATCATCACCGTGCGTCATGGCCATGTGAGCGAACTCGTTGACCCCCATGCCGACAGCATGAGCAACACCAGTGGCGAACATCATCTCGACAGCCCGTTGAGGCCGAGGAGCGCTCATCATCTTGGACACTTCAGCCCAGACCCGCTCGCGCGAGACCTTGGCCAAACCAGCATGAACGGCCGGGTTCGTGAATGCCCGGCAAGCTTCCATATCCATCTCGGTCTCAAAACGAGCAGCGAAACGGAAGAAGCGCATGACCCTCAAGAAGTCCTCAGCGATCCGCTCATCAGCAGAGCCGACGAACCGAACCACCTTGTTGTGAGCGTCTCGTTCACCACCGAAGAAGTCGTGAACGTTGCCGGCGATGTCCATGGACATGGCGTTGAAGGTGAAATCCCGACGAGCGGCATCAGCTTCAAAGTCGGTCGTGAACTGGACTGTGGCATGACGACCATCGCAGTCGGTGTCAACCCGCAACGTGGTGAACTCGAAAGCCTCACCATCGACGATGAAGCTTACCGTGCCATGTTGCATGCCGGTAGGCTCGACGCGGAAGCCGTTACGGTCCGCGAAGTCGATCATCTGTTCAGGAGTCATGGTCGTGCAGAAGTCCATGTCCTTGGGAGTGTGACCCATGATCATATCACGGACAAACCCACCAACGACCCGGGTTTCGAAACCCTCGGCCTCCATTTGGCTCCAGATCGGGAAGATCTTAGCCGGGCACTCAAAAGCGATCTTGTTCATAATCCCATAATACGAAGTGTGGTTATTATGTACAACCTTTAATGCGTATGAGGCGCAAATGGTCCAAACACCCACATTAGGAAGCGGCCTATGTAGCCGATATCAGCTCCGCATGTTTGGCATTGGAATGAAGCGTGTTTCATTCTTTGAAACCAGGTGCCATGCTAGGGAAAATGAAACAGTAGACAAAGGCAGAAACCCAGCCGACCCAGAAATGTGATAGCCCAGTCATCGTTTCGATATTAACGCCGACGAACGTCAACGCAACAACGGCTAGGATCAAAACTAGCCATCTAATGAAGATTCGAAGCGGAGTTGGTTGGATTGAGTCAAGCATCGAGATCAACACCGAGCTGACGCAGGTCTTCTTCAACTTTGGTCAACTGTCCCTTTAGGATAGACCGAAGTAGTACTTCGACAGTTTCCTGCAGAGTCACTGGAATTGAAATAGATACCTCGATACCTGAGTTGTTATAGTAGCGAAGTGATGCTGCTGGAAAACCAGAAGCGTTACGCAAGTCATCTAGCCGACGACGATATTCTTTGCGATCATCGATAAGACGTAATGCCTTTTTAACTTGGTCGGGATTCATATGTGTCTCCATGCCATACGTAGTTCGCCCACGCGGGCGGGTTAGTGTTGGTCCATTTAGGACGTTTCTTGTCGAGCGCCCAGCGAGCATTCAAATATGCACGGTAAGCATCATGAACCGGAAGGTGCGTAAAGTCAAGGCCCATATCACTGCGCCGAGCACAATTGGCAAATGGCGTCATGTCCTCTTGTATGTTTTCCTTATCGGAGCAGAACCATACGAAGAGATCCGCTTGGTCAGCCAAGACACCACCAGATTTATGAGTCTTGCCGAATCTAGCAACAGACTCATCATGCAGCAGTAGCCCATAGTCCATCAACCACTGCAGATTACCAGCAGACTCACGTGCCCACACGTTGCACGGGTGATTCTTGTGAGTGGACTTGTACTGCGTGTCAAGATTAAACCGCTCACGAAGAGCAGTGGCCACAAGCTGGGCCGTCTCCAAGATCATCTTGCGAAGACGTACGTCATCAAGATCTCTGGCCGTTACAGTATTATATGGAGACGTAACGAAGATGTTCAAGGGATTGCGACCAGATCTGGAAATTCCTTTTGGATACGTTTAAGATCATAGAGCGCCTTGTCCCGGCGGAACTCGGCTGCTTGGCGCGCTTGATCAGCTTCCCGACGCTTGCGCCGCTCGGTCACACCATCGATGTAATCTGTGATGCTGACTGTATCTGATTCAGTTTGGACGAGTTCATAGGTCACGACCTCACAGCCCTGCCGAATGTAATCAGTCTGCCCGTGTTTACCTAATTGTGCGAGATGATTAGACAAGTGCCCACGGTGCGACCACGATTTCCCGCGCGCATTGAAGTTGGGATAAGTTCCGCCCGTCGAGAATAGACCTGCGGCATTTCTGATTTTGTAAATCTCAGGCACCGTCGCATTCTCCCCAGTTACGCAGCGCGGCGTCTAGGCGATATTGTTTCAGTTCGATTGACATGTTTTTAAGCTGGCGCTGTAGAACAACGCTCAACCCTGAACCGCCTGGTTCATTGTCAATCCAATAGTCAAGGTATGCGTCCTCGACCGGTTTGTAGGCGTTCGGATCTTCTTTAGGCTTTTTCATCGGTTAGATCGACCACGCCGAAATCATGAGGCCGGAAAACAAGAGAATGACTCCAGCAATCACGCCAACCATGATAAGGGATTGCGACATGTAAATGAGCCAGTGCTTGTCCCGGTCGCCGCCGAACTCCCGCGGAGACACTCCGACGGCGGCCATCGAGAAAACAAAAAGGATCAAGCCCGTAAGGGCCAAGCTAATTCCGGTCATGATTATCCTCTAAGAACGTTATGAAAGTTCATGGCATCGGTCTTGTTGACATAGCCATCTGCCCGGAAGGCCGATTTCGGAAGCGCCCGCTTGTACCAGGCGTCGATCAAGCGATGGTCAACAACCATAGAGCATGGGTCAACGAACAGAATAGTCTGGCCATCGATCACGGCCTTGAACAAACTAATGCAAACTGGCATGCCGTCGATTTCGCCGACCTTTTCCATCATGCCCATTTGGTCACTCTTCCAGTCGAGCTTTCGGTGATCGAGTTCGACAGCCTTGTAATGGTTTTCGATCCAGAGCATGTGGTGACCGTAATTGTCACACTCCACAACGCCGACAACACCATCAAGAAACTTGGCCATCTCTTCATCGACCACGAAGGGAACGATTTCTGCCACCTCCTTTGCGAGGAAGAGGTGGGTCGAAGCGTCATCGACGGTCCTGAATGACTGCTCACGGACCGCTGGAATCCAGCGGCCGACCATCGACGCGGAGTCACCGGCCACAACGACAAAAACGGTGTCGACGGTTTCATCAGCACCAAGGCAACTCTTCACAGTCTTGAATCGAGTGCCTGGAATCAGTTGGTCGCGTTCGATCATGTCCATTGCCCATCTGCGACGTAGTTGTCGCGTTCTCGTTGGTGATATTGTTCAAGAGCCCAGCCTCGCTCCACAGCAGCCGCCTGAAGATTTTCGATCTCCATGGCAAGTGCCGCGGCTAGCGGAGCAGGAACCCATTTCACGCCGTCAATTTCGACGACGTTATCCATGACTTTTTTAACAGGATCTCTCATCAGACGAGAGCTGCAAAGCAGCCGCCTTCCCAGACTTGCTCGACCTTCACTTCGGCGTTTTTGATACCCATGAAGATCTTAATCTTGCCGGTTTGACCGACCGCAGGAATCTTGCCGCCGACGAAGTCTTTGGCGAAGAATTTTGCGCTAAACATATCTCGTCTCCTGTCTTACTATCCCATAATAAGACATTTGATATTTTTGTACACTAAAAAGTGTGCCGAGATTAACCGAAATGATCTTCCACGAGCTTGTCGTAATCTTCTGGGGCTACCAGTGGGTGCAGATGCCCGGTCAGATCGGACATAGCGCCACAAATCTTCTGTGCTGCGTCAAGAACCTCATCTGGAAGATCCTCGAATGGAGCCTTCAGCAGAAGAAGCATAGCCGTTTTCATGGCTTCGTTATGTGCTATGATAGCATCGTGAAGATCTTGTGCGGTCCGTTGAGGAGCCGGCAGGTAAACTTGCTTATCCATGTGTTTTCTCTCTAAATCGAGTTATAAAAGGTGTTGTTATTCAACGCTGTAGCTCTTAGCTTTTAGAATAAGATGTTGGTGACCTCACAGGCCTAAAAGACTGTCTGTCGATTCATCGTATTTGAGCTTCTGAGTCAACCCAGCCTTACGTTCTTCTAGTCTGGTGCGAGATTCTGCATCACAGAGCCTGTCTACATAGGCCCGTTGCATTGCTTCGAACGCTGCAATGTCACCAGACAAGTCAGTTGGACGCTTGTGTACAACTGCCTGTTCAGGAAAGAAGCGTCTCCATAGATTAAGAAACATTTTGATCTTCCTTTTTAACTACTTCGTATCGCGGCTTGCCCGTGGCAATGGTCCGCCTAATCGTGACAGAAGCATCTCGGTTGAACTCATAAACCTCGCCCTTGCCGAGGAGCTTAAGCTCTCCGGCTACGATCTTTTCACCACCTCCCACGACCGTAAAGTCCGGCCATTCCTTCATGACGGCAGCTTTTATTTCGGGGTATGTCATCTCTTCGTCTGTGAAGGAGAAAGTTTGTTCTGAAATCCACTGTCTCATTCATAAACTCTTTCTTCGGCGTTATCGATGGCCAGATCAAACAAGTTGACCACATCGGCATATTTGGTGTCACGATCATCATTAAAATCGATGAGGTCTAACCCGGCCAATGACGTCAAATAGTCATAGACTTCACCGAAGTGCGCAGAGTAGTTGCTATTCACTTCGGGATAACAATCTTTGGGCACTAGTTTGTTGACCTCAGCGATGCGCCTCCGCATCGCTACCTGAAGCGCCCCTGCCGAGCAGAAGCAAATAGCATCTGGCGCGCTCATTTTCGTCAATTGGCCCCGTGCATTACGTGCCAATGCACCTTGGCCCCAGTGCTCTGGACGGCCAATCAGCACCCTTGCATCATTCAGCAAGCGAAGAGCCTGAGAGTCGAGTTGCTTTTTGGTCACAGGTTCACTACTGATTTGCCAGTCGTTTGAAGCCAGTACTTGGCCAGGGACTCCACGAAGAGGCGAGCGCCTTCATCGATGTCGCACAGGTCGGCCTCGATGGTTCCGTCTGCTTTCAAGGTCAACAGTCGGCGAGACTCTTTGAAGACCGAGAAGACCTCATCGAGTTTGGGTGCCGAGACAACGAAATTGGAAGGAGTGGTCTCAAACCAGACGCCCTGATAGGCGGCCATCTCGTCGAACTTATAGATTGACTCACACTCTTGAGTCGGGCCGACATAATCAGCCTCGGCAACAGACCAGACCCAGCGATCTTCAAGGAAACCGTCGAGTCCATTTTTCTGAAGCACGACTTGAGTTGAACCATTATCAAGGTCCAGAAACCGATCGCCCGGCTTCAGAGCATTGGCTTGTTCGAGAGTCAGTGCAATTCTGTCTGTCATGTTATCCAGCGATCATGTTGAAGTTGGTGGATTGGTCCTGACGGAAGCAGATGACACGCGTCAGGGGCTTGATGGGTTTCGAGCTGGCCATCTGTGAACGAGCATTGACCGTCTTGTAGACAACCAGGGTGCTTCCGTTCTCGATGGGCGTGGCCGACTCGATCTCGTACGAGTAATCCAGGCCCTGGGAGAGGATAATCTCCTTGGCCATGACTTCGGTAAGGATCTTTTTGACAGACCCGCGGGCCTTAATGAGGCTGAGGTAGTTCATGTTCTTAGTTCTCCAAAGCAGATTTCAGCGAAATCGAAAGCAGAGCCAAATCATCATCTGAAAGTTTGATCTCTTTGGCCTGGCACTCGTCTACGGCACAGTCAAACTTCTTCAAAAGATTTTCTGCGTATTCCAGCTTCTCGCTGTACCAATTATAGTTCGCCGGCCGGAACTTATAGAACATCTCATAACGCTCAAAGGCGTCACCAATCTCACCGGCTGCGTAGCGAGCCCAGTATGACTCGGATCGCTTGAACCAGTCCTTTTTCACCTTCTCGGCGATCCAATTTCCCCGATCGCGGGCTTCGATATTTTTCTTTTCATCGGACCGCATACGGAATACGCTCACGGCGTATTCAATAAGCCCGCGAGTGGCTTCAAAGTCAGTTACGGCTTGCATGTTATCGCTCCGACCGGAAATAAGCGCCAAAGAGACGATCCAGGGTTTCAGGATCACCCCACGTCGAGAACTGATTGTAGCGCTGGCTGCCTTTATAGTCCCAAATGGCAAACAGCTCGCCGTCTGACTCGCCGGCCCAAGAGTTAACCACCTTGTCGGGGTCATCGTCCACATTTGGCCCAAACCCGAGAATCTCGGAGATTTGTTCAGCCGAAATGTTGTTAAGGCCGCCGGTCCGATGTGTGGCTCCGATGTGGCCGACTGGATTGATCTTCATTTTGCTTTCCTACGTTCATCACGATAAGAGCCCATACGCTCTTCCGTGGCTGCGAATGGTTCACCTGCAAGATACCGTTTCCAGGCAGCTTCCATGGTGCGATCAAATCCGTCTTTCATGTTAGAGCGCTTCCCGCATGACGTTCTTGGCGGTGATCTTGATGCCGTCGCTCAGAAGGCCGACAGCGATAGTCTGGACGGCTTCCACAGGAAGCATCAGCTGCGCCGCGATTTTTTCGCACACGACAAGGTCTTTGGCGGTCATAGCTTATTCCTTAACGAGAAACTGTTGGGCGTGACGCATGTCATACACACGAGTGAAAGCGTTACCGACGCCTGATGCAAACCAGACGTGAACGCGAGTTTTAAGAACTTTGATCACTGAACCGAGAACGATGGGGTTCGACCGGTCGTGAACAAGATCATTGATAGTTGGAGAATAAGCCATCTCTCTCACTTTGTCAGGGAATAAACGGCATGGAACCGGCCGAGGCTCTCACGCTTGCGCTTGGCATTCAGCAGAGTCAGACCGCCGTTCTTGGCGATCGCGATATGACGATGATCGCGACAGTAGATCGAAGCCGCCGAACCTTCATCACCAATCAAACCAGTCTCGATGGTCACGAAGGTGGTGGAGTTGCCCTTGTGGTGGCACATCTCGAAAGTCTTGACCTCGTCCAGAGCGTAGGGCTCTTCACGAGTCTCATTGACCTCCATTTTATGGCGGTTATGCTTGTGGAGGATTTCCATGATGAGCCGGAGGGCAATATCCTCATGCTCAGGCTTTGCAGCCCCGGCAACTTGGACAATCCCAATGGAGGCCATCAGTTCGTCAACAGACATTTCAGTGTTCTCTCTCATAATCCCATAATACGAAGTGTGGATATTAAGTACACAAGAAAGTGTCGCTCAGTAAGTATGATAAAGCAGCCGAACGAACTCGGCTTCTTCCTCTTCGCCGCCATCACGGCACCATGCGTCATGGGCTTCTTGTAAGGCGTCAATAGCCTGACGTTGCTCTTGGTCGGGGAACTGAATGATCTCTGCCGCCACCAGATTCACGACACGAGAACGCGTGACGTACATCTTTTGAATTGCATCAAGGGTTTCATCGGTCATGGCCGAACCCACAACACACTTGCAGCCGGTTCGTTTGTCTTCGTAGACACACTCCGGGAAAACAGACTGCGCCGTCAGCGTCTTGGCTTCATAGGCATTACGACCAGCCGTGATAACGTCGTCAAGGGTCAGGGTTTGCATGATTTACCTTCCGTGTTTCAGTTTAAGTCTGGCCGAAACCATAGCCCTATGTCCAGCCAGAAAGTTGGCCCGAATATATTCAATGTTCTTGAGTTCTTGCTGGGCTAGGGTCTCACGTTCTTTCAGGTGATCCAGAAAAACGTCGGCAAGATCTGGCGCGGCGACCATGATTCGATGACCATGGATTTGCAGGGCGCCAACCGGTTTCGACCGCAACTTATTCAGCGTGGCCTTCATGCCTTCTTTAGTTAAGGACATATGGCTTGTTCCATTCACCGACGGACAGGTCGACGTACCAGCCCACATCAAAGTAGTCAGTCATGCTGTCGGACCGGTCGTGGTTGCCGACCATCATGGCCTGGGCCAACTCGGTCAGGGCCTCACGGGCCTTGCCCGTCCAGCTGGTATCGATGTAATAGTGATTGACCCGGGCGGCGAACTCTGTATCCGGCGCCGAAATAACACCCAGATAGTCAGCGGCGAAATCGATCTTACCGGAGGTGATTTTGAGAACGAGGGTAGAATGGTTGCGCACGCCGAGCGAGCCCTTCAGGCCATGCTTTTGCAGAATGGCCTTGATGGCGGGTGCGAGGGCCTTCTTATTCTCTTGCGACATATAAGCCACGACGTCTCTCCTTGTTACTATCCCAATATACGATGTTGGAATAATATGTACAATGAAAAGTGTCGCTATGCGAAAAAGTACCCGAACGTGTAGAAAGCCGCAACGGCCAACAACATCCACATCACCACTTTGAGCGACGCTGGTTTTCCTTTCCGAGACCTCATTTTTCCAGTTCGGCCGATAGTCTTCGAAGTCGTCCTGCGGCCGAGATCGCTGTATTCAGTATAAGTGGTTTTGAGTCCGCCACCTTTTTGGCCCATTGAGAGCGTCACCCTTGGTAGATTCGCAACTCTACTGCTTGTAGATCGGACCTGAGATCCGTCACCACGGGTGGTTGTGGTAGATCGCGTATAGTTCCCGGTCTTCTTGGAAGTTCTTTTATTCCAGGCGCTTGCCATTTTATTCAGTCCTTGATTAGGTGAACACGAAACTCGCCATGATGAAAATCCAGCTAAGGACAGTCAGCACACAGAACGTCCAGAAAAGAGTGGTGGCTCCTTCCCGCTTGGCGATGACGGTCATCGCATACAGAAACAGCATGAAGACCGCAAGGGCCGCAGTCACTGCTGCAAGAGTTAAGAGGCTCATACGCTAAGAATCTCCTTCAGGATCTCGGCATCGATCTCTTTACGGATTTCCTCGGCAAGGATGCCAGCAATTACGTCCTCGATAGTTGCTAGACGGTTCCAAGGAAGGAAAGCCAAGACCTTCTTCCAGCGCGGAATGTTTGGAAAGTCGTTGATGCCCAGAACCCGGCGCCGATCGATGGGAATATCGTAGTTCATAACGTCAGTCCTTGATCAGGCCGTTGTACTCAGCAATGATGAGCTTGGTCAGTTCTTCATAGGAGAGGTCTTGCATGTTCTTAGCCGCACAGAGACGATAGACGATCTCATCCATTCGGGCTCGTTGAACGCTGCATTCTTTTTTCTTCCAAAGAAGCCAAGAGGGAAAATTTATGGCCCACTCAGGGATACCCGCGAAACGCCGAATCTCATTGCGCATCAGGCGATGGCACTTCTCCAGTCGCGCCTCTTTCTCCCAGTGCATCCGCCAGAGCATAACGTTGTATGCCTGCACAGCCTGCACTGAGGTAATGCCCACCGCAACGTGTTCCGGATAGTCAGGGCAGACTGCCGACCACTCCTTAGAGCCAGCCAGACAAGTCAGGACGATTGTTTGATCTTTTTCAGCCATCATATTTCTCTCTTACCCAAACAGATTGGGATTCCGCACGATCGCGGTTCCACCGAAGTCGAGCAGCACGGCGTTCCTCAGGAGGAAGCTTGCTTCCCACAGAGAGTGCGTACCCGTCAGCCAGGATATACAGAAGACCCTTAAGAGAGTCCCCACCAAATAGTTCGTTGGCAGGAGCCACGGCCCTCTTACAGACTTCGAGACCAGCACCACAATCATAGTGGTAGTTGGCGTCACGAACGTCCTGTAGAGTGACTTCTAGGGAAGGGGATACCATCACTTGACTTTTACCTCTCCATAACCATCACAATGGAAGCAAGACTCACGCTCTCCTGCGAGACCAGTCCCGTCGCATTGGCTACACCATTCATGGCCGGGTTCAGGATCACCACGCAGAGTCTTCTCATGCTCAGCGATCTCACGCTCGTAGTAGCGGATCTCAGACTCCAGCCGAGTGATGTTCACTCGAGCGGTCTGGATACGGTGCTCAGCGTATTCGCGATCATCCATCACTTGTTCAGTTCCTCAGTCAACTGTTCGATCAGATCAGGATTGATCAAGATACGTCGCAGAGCCTTGTCATCCTCAATATCAGCAGGATGCCACCAAGAGCGCTTACGTTTCAGGACGCCCATAAGAGCGTCATAGACGTGGGTTGATCGAATCACAGGACCTCAGTCTCCGTGACCAGCATGTCAAAGCCGAGATACTCGCCAGCCGGCCCCCGGAGCTCGTAGCTCGCGACGAAGCCGTCAGCGTTAGGCTCCGCAACAGCGTTGCCCCAGCTAGTCTTCATGTAGTTGTCCAGAGACTCAGGCGTGGCGAACACTCCCATGTATTGGCAAGAGTCGTCCTTCTCGTTCCACAGTTGGGCCACCAGAACCTTGAGCTTGGGTTCCACGTACTCGACAAACTCCTCTTCGCCGGAGCCCCAGTAGCAGGTCCTGCCGGCGTCACACGCCTTGATGGCGACCGCAGCGTTACCAGATGGGGTGTCCTTGATGTAGATCTTGCCCTTGGTCAGACGAGTAACGTTTGACCAAGTCGAACCTTCCATAGGACCGTGAGTGAATCCCTTGATGCAGAGAAGCTTGGCGCCCTTAGGCAGATCAAGAAGGTCAGTCATGTGTTATACTCCGAAAGCGTTAAGAATGACGGCCAGGACCATCAGTGCGATACTGGCCAAAGAGAAGCCAGTTGAGGTGTTTGCCAACCAAAGAGCGTGGTTCCGCTTGGTCAAATGTGCCATCGTTGCCAGAAGCGCCAGCACGAAGGCGACGATCATGACATATAGGCTGGCGTCAAGAAGTGCGTTTATCATCACGTGGCCTTGTAGCAGAGGTCAATACCGGGCATGTCATAGTCAACCGCAATGGCCTGCAGTTCCTCGAACCGGTAGATGTTACCCCCATACCGGAGGTACTCGAAAGGAAGTTCAGCGATCGAGTCACAGGTGATGATCAGGCGCTTGCCATCCTCCACCAGATTGACCTCGAAATAGGATCCGAGCCGAATACCGGGCTGAAGGGGGAACCGGTTAAGTTCTTCTTGGGTCAGTTTCATATTAGTAATCCATGGCCAGAGTGAGACGACGATACCGAGCACCTTCTTCTTCGGCGGCTTCCGCAGCCGAATAGATGCGCTTGATCCGGCAGTCCGGATATGCCAGCTCGAACTCGGTCCGAGCATCTTCGCGGGTATCGGCCCAGCACTCAAAGACAGTCTCCAGACGGTCTTCGGTCAGAGCATCGGCATAGAACAGGGTACGGGCTTCGGTCATAGCAGGTTTCCTCTTACTATCCCATAATACGAAGTGTGGTTATTATGTACAACGAAAAATAGGCTCAGGCGCCGTGCGCCCAAGCCTCCAGAACCGGAGCAGGAGATCCCCGACGATAAAACTCGGCCTTCTCAGCGGCCGCAGCTTTTTCCTCGGCACGATATTTGGCCTCCAGAACCAGGTCCTGAGCCTCACGCTGCTCGTAGTAGGACATCCAGGTGGTGGCTTCAATGCCATGGGCTTCGCAGGCGGCCGCCAAGGCCATCTCCGATTCCTCGTTGGCCGCAGCCAGCAGCTCCTCGAAGCTGTTCCAGAAGTCAGCCACGTACTCCGGGCTGTTGACATACTCGCCCCTGGGGCGGTAGCCATAGATCTCCTTGAAGGCGTCCGAGTAGCACCAGTCGTCCGTGAGGCCAGCCTCAACTTGGGCGGCCGTGACAGTCTTGGTCGAAACAGGCAGGCAGGTCATAGCAGATTTCCTCTTACTATTCCATACTACACCGACGGCATATTATGTACAATAAAAAGATCAGGAAGTGAAGGCGTGGACCACGAAATATCCGTCGTCCGTGATCACAGACCCAATGTGCCGAAGTCCTGTGTCATCAAACTCAGCACCGGTGGTAATCAACTGCACAGTACGATTCACGGTGGGCTCAGCCTTGGCCCAGACATAAAACTGCCCACGCTGTTCATCGAAGTGGAGAATCTCCCCACAGAAAAGATGAGTCATAGGCCCGTTGACTGGGAACTTATGGATGGCATTCATGTGGGTGTAGCCCATGCACGTGCCTGGAACCGGTTGGCCATCAGGAGGGCGATATCAGCCACCTTATCAAAGAGACCTTCCTGCTCTCCAGTGGTGAGACCATCGAGGTCCGATGCTCCGGCCATGACTCGCATATAGATCTCAGCGGCCATAGCGTCGCGTGCTTCACGTTTTGTCATAGTAGTCTCCTTGAAACGAAATTAAAGCCCGGGGCTGACCACGGGCTTGAAGAAACGATTGATGTCGGTATGATGGGTAGCCTGATTGTGGAACAGCTCCCAGGCCTTCTCGAGGGGAAGGCTGCGATAGACGCAGTAGATCCAGTCCCCGGGGAACAGATGACCACGGAGTTCCACAACGGCCTTGCCATTGGCGAACTGGCGGATGCGCATGCAGCCGTCGAGGGTGATTGCCAGGATGCTCACAGGAAAATCACCGGGACCACAGTCTGCTCGCAGACATACACGATAGTTCCATCCCGCTGACGCAGGATGATGTCCTGAACGGTCTCCTCAGGATCTTCCGTCCGGGCGACGAACTCACCCATGACGACGACCTCCAGGCCGTCCTCCGCATAGGAATCGCCTTGAAGCAGCTGTCCAACCGTATACATCGTGTCTCTCCTCTTACTATCCCATAGTACGAAGATCCACAATTATGTACACAACTTATTTACCATCCTCATAATGATGGTCAAGTTCCCAAGAGGGATGCTTCTTCCTGAGGAGAGTTTTATGCAACAGGGCACCAGCTAGTGTGTCGTGCTGAGAGCTGTGAACGAGCTTATCATTTTTCCAGCCGGTTACGACTATATGATCCCATGTGTTTCCAGCCATAGCTCTTCTCCGTTGCAGTGCAGCTATTTATCTTGCGGCCAAATAATCCCTAGCGGACATCCAAGCCTCCAAAGGCGTCTGGCTCTTGAGGCTGATGATATGAGGAGTGGAAGCGTAGGTCCCTGGTTTCCATGACTCCACCCAGAACGTGTAGCCATCCGTCAGAAGAAGAGCACCTGGATAACCTCCAGTCATTCGGACTGCCTTCTGCAGATCTTTGATAACGGCCAGATCTAGTTCTTGATTACGAGAAGCGCTCATGCGTATCCATCCTCTTCATAAACCTGTTGTTTGGCCTCTTGCATGATCAGGCGAACCCGCTCCTTATAGGCCGTAGGAGCCAGCAACCAGGCGAGTTCCAATGCGGCTATGAAGGCCTTCACAGTTCCACTCCCCATACACCCTCATGGAAGGTCACAGTCTCCCCTGGGGCAACCTTAGGCCCATCTAGAATGTGCAACCATTGGCCCACATACCGTCCATTGCCTCCAAGGCGACCGAACCATTCCTCGAACTCGATGACTTCGTTAATGGTATCAATGGCACACCCTGGCCATAGTTTCTTGTTCACGGGCGTCTCCTCTGCAGGGCCTTCCAGAGCATGCGCACGGCGACCATGGCGATCAGGATCCAAATGATAAAATCAGGACTCATCGAGGGCGTCCTGGATACGCTGCATGGCCTCACCTAGAAGCCAAGCAGTCTCGTCAGTCGAGGCCGTGGCCAGGACTTCCTTGATCAGGGTGATGGCCGCCCGGAGGGGCTCTTCAATTTTACGGTTCATGGTTTCCACAACTTTCCTAGCTCGGCCAATGGCCAGACGATCACGATCCCAAAGAGACCCAGAGCGATGATGACTGCGATCCAGATGATGCAGAACACCGAGTGGGCAATGTACACCGCCGCCCACATCAAGAACAGCAGTGGGAGAGACAGCGGGAGGGAAAGAAGAAATGCTCGGCGAGATCCCAGAGACCATCGGTTCGGAATCATGCCCATGACGGCGTTTTCGAAGAGCTTTTGCTCCCACTCGCCAAGGGTTCCTACCCAGAAGTTCCAGATGCGGTTCATCGTGTTCTCCTATGGTCTGCGATCCACTTCTCGACCTCTGGGGTGCAGGGAACTTCGCCGGCAGTGCCAGAGTCGAGCATGCCGTCATTGTTCCAGTCCTCACCGAAGAAGCAGAGCCCTGTGGTGTCATGCTTGGCGAATACGTAGAGGTTATCCAGATCCCTGGGTCCATATAATCCGCAGCCGGCCAGGACAATGGCCATCAAGACCAGTAGGGTAATTCTCATATCAATCTTCTTCCTTGTAAGGAGCATAGCCCACGGTTCGGATCAGCTCGTGGATCAATTCGTCAAAGGTTTCCCGGACATGATCGTACAGGGCGATGACCTCACCATCCCATACATTGTTTTCATCACGCCACTTGATTACGGCGTCGTAAAGCTTGTCCTTCTGATCCTGGATCTCGTCTGGCTTCACATTCGGCACCACGATGTCAGGAGTCGAATAATCAATCCCCTTGCCATAGAGGGGCGGTTCACCATTGATGACCTCCCAGTCATATTGCCGGAAGATGAATACGAAGGATCCATCCAGGGCCGTATACCCCAGAGCCCCGTATGGCTTGGTGGTGTCGATGGCCTCGGGTTCCGGATGAGACGGATCCAGACAACACTTAGTGATGAACCCAATAGGAGCCCAGGAGTATGGGTCTGAGACCCGCTTGATTGTGTCACCTGGTTTCATTTCGAGCCTTCAACATTTCATCTGCTTTCAGGTAAGCCACTGTCGCGTTAACGTGCAGCGGGTTGTTAGCCAGCATCCCCTGGAGGGCGGCTGCAGCAAAGTAATCCCGCAGGGACATGTCTTTGGCCCTGAGTTGGAAGCCGGCATCCAGGTCGGTAAAGTCGTCGAACTCTTCGTCTTCCATATCGTAGTACTTTCCGACGGTCATCGCTTCTTATGCTCCATCTGATCGGCGATCATCCAGGCTTGCTCAGCAATCCACTCACCATTACCCAGCGACATAGTGTAACTGCCCAGGACATTATGCAGGGCCACGAGAGCACAGGCTTCCTTGAAGTTCAGGCTTGGCGGAATGTTCGGCATAGGGGTCATCGTTTCAGTTGCTCCACTAGAGCTGTTGCCTCTTCTCGGGCCTTCGCCTGGTATTTCAGGTGCTGCCCAGGATAGTTATTCAAGGCGCAGTACTCGCCCCGCTCAGGATCCTGGAGGGTATCAAACCACATAGGCTTCAGAGCCCGCGCTATGGCCTCAATGAGAATGTCACGGTCGAATGAGACTACCACAGCTTCCACAGACTTTCCAGGGGCCACAGGACGACACCCAATACGATGAGAACGACCATGCCAGCAGCCCACGTTGCGATGATCAATGCGTACAGGAGCAGATACGTGACCCATGCCAGGATCAGCAGAGGTCCAAACAGAAGCGCCCCACAGACGAAGATCCGACGGGTCAGTTGTGGCCAGGTGGAGGGCCTAAGGCGATACCCCAGGTTCTTCATGAAGGAGTCGACGCGCCACTGCCACTCATAACACCACTGTTCCCACAGCCAGCTCATTTCACCACCGGGTACACGTCGTCCAGGCCGTTAGCCCAGCCGAAGTCTTCCGCATCACGCTCGGTGTCAAACACACGACCCTCGGTGCGGACCTCAGTCCAGTCACCAACGACGCCCCACCACATGGGGATCCCGCCCCATTCAGTTTCCAGCAGATACACAGTCTTTTCCATCATTAAGCTTTGAGCCAGGGGTTGAAGCCGAGGCTTGCCATCCAGTAGGCAGCAGGAGCAGGGCCAGCCCCGGCCAGAACCCACAGGCCCGTCGGAGCTTTAATCATCAGAGCCCACCAGATTTCTTGATCATTGAAAGGGCTCACCGAGGGAACCAGCTTCATAGTCCCACAGAGGCTGGTTTGGGTGGCGGGGAGCTTCAGTGTCTTTTCCATAATCCCATAATACGATACAGGGATATTAAGTACACATCTATTTGCTAGCCCATGGGATCCGTGGGTAGGAAGGAAAGGCCATCATCCGCCTGGATCTCTCCATAGTGGCCATGTCATATCGCTGCTTCTGACCAGGCGTCCACTTGCCCTTATGCACCAGGATGTGGATCAGATCCTTGATGATCTTGTCCAACTCGCTCTCCCGACTCATTGATCCAGGGCCTCCTCGGCAGCCATGATGACTCTGGTGATGAAATACTCGCCCTCGTCACGTGGCTGATGCCCATCATAAAAGGTGTGACCTTCCATGGGAGATCCACAGCAGCACACCCCGGTGTTGATAGGCAGCTGCTGGGCCATAGTCTTTACCTGAGCCAGGAGCGTCCGAAATGCCAATGTCGTGGTGATATGACGCTCCAGGAGCGCTTCCCTGGCAGCTGCTTCCAGGCCATCATCCCAAGGCCCATCGATACAGGCCCCGGCCCTGGTGATAATCCTATCTCGGTATGCGTCCAGGAGTTGCTCAAACGATGGCATTGCCGGCTACTACCCCTTCGATATAGTCGGCAATCTCAGCGAAGCTCTTGCCATCATCGTTCATGGTGATGAGATGCGTGTGAAGGCTGCGCCCATCACCCACTTCATCGGTCACGGTCTGGCGCAGGTTCAGATCCTCCAGGATGGTGGCCTGAGCCGACGCCGGGATCACAGATTGTTGAACGGCCCGCTTGGTTGCATACGAATTCAGCCCGTTGAAGACGTAGTAGATGTTATCCGGAAGATCTGGGCAGTCTAGGCAGGGAACAACCTCCTTCGGAAGCTCCAGGATCTCACAGAGAACCCCCAGGCAACAGAACTTGCCATCCCGGCACAGATAGTCCTGGCCCTGCTCATAGTCACCGGATCTCAGGGCCTTGACCCACTCAGCTGCTTTCATCATTCAATCTCACAGGATGCAGATGCCTGACCCATACGGTAGGCCTCACAGGCGGCGCTCACAGCCACGGCTCCACGCACGGTCACTGTCTGCTCAGGGAGCATGTCCACGTCATACAGCAGGCTCAGGAGATCCGGCGTCTCGTTGATCATCTGCAGGTAGGGTTGCAGGATGGATCTCACATTGTTCCGGAGGGCCCCTGCGATGCTGCTGTCAAGTTCCACTTGCGCTTCACTGATTGGCATTGACCACTCCATCGATATAGTCTGCGATCTCGCTGAAGGTGGAACCTTCATCATTCATGGTCATTAGCCGGTTGTGCAAGCTATCCCGCACATGAAGATCCGTCTCTGGAACCATCATGTTCAGGTCCAGATCTTCCAGGAAGGTAGGCCTAAGGCCAAACGGAATAGACGTGGAACTGAAACCGCCGCCCTCGAACTTGTAGATAGGGTCGTCATTGCAATCGTACCCTTCCCGGATACGCTCTACGGTGTCCATCTGTGGGACGCCGGCTTCTTCGGCCAGCACCCCAAGGCAGCAGAAAAAGCCATTCGCACAAAGAGCGTTCTGGCCTTGCTCGTACTTGCCACTACGGAGAGCGGCGGTCCATTCAGCGGCCTTCATGGCAGGTTCTCCAGATAGTCAGCGATCTCGGCGAACGTGGCGCCCCGATCATTCTTGCTGGACAGAGTCCGCATCAGATCATCCTCTCGGTTCAGCCCAGTTTCAAAGATCATCTGCTCCAGGTTCAGATCAGAGACGATGGTTCCACGAAGTGAGCCCGGAATGACCCCACTGTCCTCTGCCCCATCCCCAAAATCGAAGGTCAGGATATTTATTTCGTCGATTGGATTGAGTCGGTGCTCAGCACCGGCAAGCGTAGCCAGGACGCCGAGGCAGCAGTAGTTAACGCCGCCCCCATCAGCCAGCTTGCCCAGGGCTCCGGTGCATTGATTGAATTCCCCAGAGCGAAGTGCATCGATCCAGGCTTGCTTGGTCACGGGTGTCATGCGGGGTTTGCCTCATAAAAGGCTGCAGCCTGAACCGCAGCGTTGTCATCAGCCTGCCCAGCACGAAGCTTGGCGGCCACGATAGGAGTCTTGGGATCCTGAGGGTAGCGGGCCTCAAGGGCTGCAGCGGCCTTCTCCCGGTGACGCTGCGCAATCTTCTCAACCATTACAGAACTCCTGCCACAAGGGCGGTTACGATAAGAAGGCCGATCAGCAGCCACAGACGCCAGGCATCAATGATAGCTTGTTTCATCAGAGAGCCTCCACCATGTCTTCAAACAGCCGAGGTGCATTCGCTTGCGGAAGCTCCACGACCAGGCAGTATTGAACCGATCCGGTCACAATAGCCGTTTTCATGAAGCGAGTGGCCAGCGTTTTGCCAACCAGTTTGGTCAGGCTTTCTTGGACGTCCTGAAGCCGCGAACTCATGCTGCCCATGTAGGACATCATGATGGACCGCTTCTTGGCAGTCACTTCGAGCATTCCGTACGTCCGCATTTTCATGGTCTTGCTCTCAGGTTACTATCCCATAATACGATACCACGATATTAAGTACACAGCTTAATGATCGCCCTCTTCCACAATGGTAGAGCAGCGAACTCAGCATCCCATTCAGCCTGAGCCTCTTCGATCCGACGGACATCATCCTCCAGATCCCCACCCGTATAGTCATCAGGACCATAGAAGTCCAATGGACGTTTACGCATCATACACCTCGTGCAGCAGAGAGAACAGAAGCGCCCTCAGGCAATGGTAGATTCATGGGAGTGGTGTATGGTGGAACAGCGTAGCCAGCCTGCTGCACCTTATCCACAGCCAGTGCACCGACGTTGATGTATTCCAGCAGGGTATCCACTTCCCCTTTGGTCAGGACGATGTTGTTGCCCTTGCCATGCAGCAGGACCTCATGGAGTCTGTTCACTCGCTTCATCAAATCCTCCATCCACAGGTCGTTGGGGGTGGCAGTTTTACGTGGTATGTTGGAGTCCTGTCCGTTAAGGCTCTGCCAGACCAGATTCCAATTAGTATCAGCTGGGTCCCAGCGCCACGACTGGCTCATGTCTGGGATGATGGGCAGCTGGATCCCGGTCTTGATTTCTGTGTAGCGGGCATTGATGTCCATGGCTTTCAGCAGAGCAGGTTGTTCTTCCTTCATACGTTCAATGGCATCAACGTTCTCACGGCTGGACGCAGCGGTAGTGTTGTGTTGAGGGTGGCCAGCGTATCCATCCGTCTGGGGCACTGGTTGAATTGCTTTACGGTGGAGGCACGCGCCACAGATGCAGGATGGCAGATGATGTGACAGCCGGAAGGCATTGGGGCTGGTCGGTGCTTCATCCGGGGTGGGGAGGATGATCGGCAGGTCTTCGGTAACGGTGCACGTTGCGTCAAGGTCATAGTTTTCGTCGGTGGTGGGTGTGACGTTAAACTCTACCTCGATCCGGTCCAGCGTGCCGGCAGGGTCAGCGTACACCTTCCGGAGTGCCCAATCCTGCAGGATTTCATGAATCTCCACGACATCCAGGGTTATCACAGTCTTGCGTTGACGGACCTCTGTGGTCACAATGTGGTGGGGAATGGTTCTATCTGGCATTTCGTCTCTCTCCGACTCGCAACACATTTAGAATCGATATTAAATCAATTTAATGCTATATTTGCTATTTGTGGTTATACATTGGAACGTAGTGACACAACTAAAGGTTAGGTGCACTCATGAGTAATGGAGTGGTCTGGCTATACTTTAGGTTATGTCTATGGTGCAATACCGTAGTCGTATTCGTACTCAAATCCCTCGTTATCGTGGTCCCATGGGCCTTGCATCTCTGCTACCCACAGTAGGTATTCTAGTGATGCTGGACCTGTGCTGAAGGTGATCTCTTCCTGTCCATTGTCCCAACGTCTCATTGAACTCTTCACTGGTGTGCCATGAAGGATTCGTGCTACTTGGTCTAAGACCCATGTCTTATGGTGTGCACCATCTATCTGTCCATAAGAACTGATGAACTCCATTGCCCAGTCTGTAGGAGAATAATTGTGATATTTGCTTGTTGGGGGAAGGGGGAACTCGCCTAGATAACTCATGTGCTCTCACTGCTCTCTATAGCTTTATCTAATAGGGCCATGACGTCGGCATGCGTGGTGGCCCTGCTGTCGTTGAAGTCAGATACGGACTGGCCTTGTAGTTGGGTTCTTAGTATTTGGTAGACAGATCCTGCAAGGAACGGGTCATCATTGGTCTCACGCTGAATGGCTCCCATAAGGCACCAACAGGTGGCATTGGGGCCGGCTGGATCGGTTGGTGCGCCGAACATGTTACGAGCCATTTCTCCTTGAGTCCAGCGTGCCGGATCACTGAGCAGGGCTCTGACTCTCTTGAGGATAAGGGTTTCGATCACGCTATGTCCTTTGCTCTACATATGACCTGAGCCCATGATGGTGAGCCGAAGCCTGGTCGAATGTTATCATGTGGCTCTGCCATGAAGACGTTATGCTTCGTATGGCGATGTGCGATTGCCTCACCTCTTGGACCACAATGCATGATCCTCAGATCTAACCAACCGATGTTGGGACCGGTGGTGGGTGATTCAGAGTATGTGGCAACGAAGCTGATACCCTCGAAGATGATGGTGTCACGACTTCGCATTAAAAGCCTCGAAAACACGGTCACGTTGCCCACGTGTATTGAACCAGAAGACCACGTCATCAAAGGGGTCGGGCGTCACGTGGCCATCAACCACGAACTCAGGCAGGTCCCCATCGTCAATAGGACCACGCGGGTTCTCTTGACCTGTATCCTTGAAGACGATGTAAAAGGCCTTGATGCCGTCCTCTGACTCGGTCTCTCCTGTTCCCATGAAGGTGGAACCATACCCAAATACCATCTTGCTCATGTGAATCTCTTTCTTCCAATGATTTCTTCACCGACTTCTACTGCGGTGGAGAGTTCTGCTACATCTAATGCCATGCACGTCACATGACACGGTTTCATGATACCTCTCTTCTGATAAGACAATGCAAGATTTGCACTCTCTTGCAGGTTCAGGAGGGGGAGGGAGATGTGTTCATCGAGCAGCCGCTTCTCGTTCTTTGAGTGGTCGAGTGCGTCTTGAACACGGTCCTTGAGCTTCTCGA
>Ga0181350_1000091_pt1 | contig 27264 bp, 43 predicted proteins | sample Su13VDMM110DCMD_FD_130105 | JGI IMG/M metagenome (GOLD analysis project Ga0181350, IMG submission 130105) | Freshwater viral communities from Lake Michigan, USA - Su13.VD.MM110.DCM.D | ecosystem: Environmental > Aquatic > Freshwater > Lake | place: USA: Michigan | collected 2013-07-16
CCAAACCAACCTTTAACTTTACCAGTTAAATCATCAAAAAGGTCTTCGTTTAAAGTTTTATTGTTTTCAATTGATTCTAAAAGTTGTGGTAACACAATTTTCATTCTATACTTTGGTGGAGATTGTATAAATTTCTCACAAAGCATTTTAAATTCTTTTTCTTGTCTTGTCATTTTTTGTAATTATTTCTTTGTTTTCAGTAAGAGTTTTATTCATATCGTAATTCATCATTAATAAAGCTCTGTTTAAAGCTTCAATTGATTCCATTCTTGGTAATTCTCTTCTTTGTTTTTTATTAATTTCTCTTTTGTTAAATCCGTACATTTTAACAACTTTGTTTTCACCACTACCTAAATCTTTCCAATTAAAATTATATTTGTTTAGACAAGAAAAACATTTTGCTTTATATGCGGGATTCGCCGAGTGTTCTTTTCTCTCACATTTTTTCCACGAGTTGTACCAATTAACCGCTTCGCTAAATAAAATCATACAATCGTCTTTTGAAATCTCGTCGTCCTCTTGTTGTAATATTGAAATAACACTACCAGGTGTTGCACATCCCGGAATTATTATATTTGATTCACCACCATCTAAAACAACAGGTTGATTATTGTCTTGTGTAAAATCAGTTTTACAATATGATGTAACATACCCTTTTAAGTATTTTTTCTTATCTCCTAAATATGCGTATCCGTCATCACCTGAACTAGCTTTAGTACCACAAAAACAAATCACATCTTGTAAATTATCACAATGAGTGTCATTATCCATTTGATAGTTAATTACAATTTTACATTCCCTTCTTAAGAACGATGGGTCATCCGCCCTCATATTTTCTTTAATTGAGTTATAAGCTCTAATAACTGATTTGTCTTTGATATCACATAATGTTTCAACAACATCATCACCATCAGGGCTAGTAATTACCGAAGTTTTAGGGGGAACGACTGTACCACCGACATTAGTTATTGTACTTGACGATAAAGGAGGGTCAGTTGTTAGATTTGACTTTTTACAAATCCCCATTGTAGAAATTGTCTGAGGACCAAGTATACCGTCAGCCTTTAAACCAACCGTTACTTGATATTTCATAACCATTGCTTTAGTCATTGGTCCGTAAATTCCATCTACTTTACCTGTTTTAGATATACTAACAAAACCTTTAGAAATTAAAAACTCTTGTACAGGATTTACTGAATCACCTTTCATACAGTTTTTTAAGTATGAACTACCTGAACATATACTATCTAAAGATGGTGCGGGTTTACATCCTCCTTTTTTAACAATAACCTCTTGTTCCTTTTCGGGATTGTTAATTATCGGACTTGTTGTTTGATTACCACCACCACCACTACTACCACTAAAATCAAAATCAAACGTATTTTGGTCAGTAGCATTAATAACATTAACACCTAAAGAATCTAAATGGTCAAAAATTTGTTGGACATACCCCCAATCATCATCTTTGTCAAAATTAAATTCATCGTCAACAAATGACCTTAAATTATATTTGTCATTAACCGCACTTGCAGTTTCCAAATCAGGAATTCCCTTAATTGCGTTAATTGCGGCATCTTCATCAGTTCCAGCTCCAAAAGTCCAACTATATTGACTTGTTGAATCTTTTAAATTTTTAACAATTTGGTCAACCTTACTTTGGTCAACTGATTCTTTTAAAATTCTTTTAACAATTTCTTTTATTTTTCTATTATTCATAATAATGTATTTGATTTTCCTCGTTTAATACCTGTTGTCCATTTTTCTTTGTTATTTACAGGATTTGCTTTACCTCTTGTTATACCACTTTCCCATTTTGTATTACCTATTTGGTTAGCTTTACCTCTTGTTAATCCCGTTTCCCATTTTGTAACTGTCGGATATCCTGCGGGGGGTGATGGTGATGACGTTGTACTACCACCTGCAGCGGGTGGGGTGTCTTGTTCATTAAGTTCATCTTTTGAAAAACTTTTGAGTAGATTTACGTATGTATCAAAGTCAAACAACATTTTTATCTTATAAATATTTTTATATATGAAAAAAAATAGTATATTTGTAAAAAAAAGGAATATGAAAAACTTATTGGTCTTATTATCATCGTTATTCGTATTAACAGGTTGTTACAAACCTGATGAATGGAACACCCAATACACATCATTAGGTGGGGAATATGTTGTTGAAAGAGTTACACTATTAGCGTCCGACCAATCACCTGTTGAGGAAGGTACTAGTTACTATACTGGTGACTTATATGTAAATCCAAACGGTACATTACCATTAGACGCAATTGAAGTTGGTATTACTCGTTGGCACATTAACAACTCAACAATTGCATTTAATCCTGCAGGTAGTTCAACTGGCCAAACACTATGGTTAAATGAATATGTATTGTCTCGTGTTACAACTCCTGGTGGTGATGAAATGTTAAGTTTCAATATTAACGGTACTGTGAAAAAATTTAAAATTGTTGATTGTACTTTAGAGTCATTAACATTGAGAAGTACAGGTCAATGGGCCTTTGGTTCTTCAGGTCCGTATGAATCAGTAGTAATTAAGTTTACACGTATCGGTCCTTAAAACACTTCGGTATCAGGTAGTTTGTCAGAGTTGTTTGAGTAGTATTCAATCAAAAAAGATTTGAGTTCATACTCATCAATTGAAGGCTCAAGGTCAGATTCTTCACTTTCAAAGATATAGTCCTCTAAATCATCATAGGACGAGTAAGAATCGCTTAAGTCATCAAGATTAATTACCTGATACCCATATTCTAATATAACGTCAACATCAAACTCTTGTTGACGAATTACATCATCAGAGTCTTCCGTAACCCTGAAATCAACTTCAACCATATTTGTTTTTTGGTTGTAATAGAAATCTACAAGCTCAATAAACATTTTTTAAATTTTACTTAATTAATTTTTTAAACCAGTCTAAAGATTTGTCAATGTCTTCCATAACCATATTAGACTTTGACTTTAATTTAACGTTTTCTTCTAAGTCTTCCATAGTGTATTTACCACCACTACCACATTTTTCACACATTTCACCTTCTTTCATTTCACCACCACATTTTTCACACATTTCACCTTCTTTCATAGATGAACATTTTTCACACATTTCACCTTCATATAATCCTGTACATACTTCACAAACTTTTTTTAACTTTTTGTTAACTTCTGTATTTGTGTATTTTTTAACTTCACCTAAATTACTAACTGTAACACCTTCTTTATCCAAAGCGTAATCGCCAACAGTTAATGGTGTCATATTACCTTTACTTTGTAACGCTTGGTATCCGTTATAAAGACTTCTGTGTTTTTCAGTAATTGAGCTTTTCTCTTCTTCTGATATGTTTAAAAAATATGGTTTCATAATTAAAATGTTTTGTTATAAATATATGATTTTAGACATTTGACAAAAAAAATATTTTTATTATTATTAACGTATGAAAGCATATACATTAAATCAGCCAGTTTATAAAGACCATCGTGGGTCATTTACCCCAATAGACATTACAGGAGAATGGGTACAATCCAATATTAGTATTAACGATGATATTTTTACTTTTCGTGGATTACACTTTCAAGAGTCCTCAAAATCTCAAAATAAATTAGTATCAGTTATACAAGGTAAAATTATTGATTTTGTTGTTAACATTGACAAAACAAGTGAGGATTTTGGTAAAGTTGAAAATTTTGTATTAGAGAGTGGTAATTCTGTTATGGTCCCAAAAGGATACGCACACGGATTTTTAACACTACAAAGTGGAACTATAGTTAATTACTTGGTTGATGAACCTTATTCACCGTCAGATGAACAATGTATTAAATGGGATTCAGTTGAAGACGTTAGGGAAGTTATTACAAAATTAATGTCAGGATTTACTTTTAAAATGAAAATAAGTGATAAAGACACAATTGGTTTAACATTAGAAAAATATAAGACATTATGACTAGAGAAGAATTAAACGAATTAGCCGAAGGTGCAATTGTTCTAGATGGGTTTGACGATTGTGTTGTTGGAGTGACTGAATCCTTTGGTGAAGGAATTAGAATACTTTACTCAAGAGATAAAATTTTAGAGTCACTTCAAAAAGATATGACAGAAGAGGATGCTATTGAATACTACTATTATAATATTGTTGGTGGGTATTTTGGAGAACAGAACCCTATCTTTTTAGTTTAATAATATGTCATCCAAAACATAAGAACTTTTGGTGCCCATCTTTTCATTGTTCTTGTTACTGTTTCAGGTGTAATTTCTTTACCTTCGTCCTCTAATATTGACATTGCTCCTCTAATCATTATTGATTTAACATCTTCTGATAATTCAAGTAATTCGTCAAATTCAGGACTATCTTGATTATAATGTTCTTTTCGTAAAATATCTTTACCGATATACAAATACGGACTTGCTCCAAACATATTTGTAATTGATATCTCTCTAAGTAATTCCAAGTATTTTTTAATTTTAAGCATTTTAAAATACTTTAAAATTTTTGAATCGTCAGCCAAGTCTTGAACACTTTTTGACTCGTTAATTTTGGGTTTTCGTTTGTAATCTTTTTCGTAAATCCATTTATCAGTATCCAATAAAAATAAACTTCCCCCATTATCCCATTCTACATTATATTGAATAAATCCAGGACCTCTATTAATATCAATGACAGTACCTCTTTTACCAACATAGTTTGCTTCGTCTTCCATATCAACACAAACAATTCTGTCTCCAACTTTTAATTTAGGATTAATTATTTTACTCATATATTTATAAATATGTCAAAGATTATATTAAGTGAACAACAACGTAAAATGATTCTTATTGAGTCAGTATCCAATGATATTGAGGAAACTCAAAAAAATTCAGAAAAACTTTCTGAAAAAATTTACACAGAAATTAAAGGTCAATTATCATTTGATTTTAAAATTCTTTTAACTTGGAGTACCGCAATTGGTGGATTTTTAACTCCTCTAACACAATTAATTAAAGGAGAAAATCTTGAATTAAGTGAAATAGATTCATATCTAATTTTATGTGGTGTTGTGTTCACTGTATTATTTCAAAATAAAGAAAATTTCAAATTAATTAAAGACGAGTTAGTTAAACGTGGTATATACGAAACATTTTTACACATTAAAGATAAAGCATTAGATTTAAGAAAATCTTTTTTTAGTTTTTTATCAGGTTTAAATATTACAACTCACACAATGGCGGGTATTGTGGCATATTCATTTTTAATTCCAATAGTGCCTATCTTAATGCAATTATCATCAGGAGATTCTTTAAGTCCTGAAGATATTGCCGAAATAGTAAAAAGGGTATCTGCTTGGGGACTAACAATTGTCTCAGCAAACACCCTTAAAAATGTTATCACTAAAATTATAAGTAAATTTAGTTAGAACTTCTTTTAGAGTTCCATTCTCTTTGTTTTTTTGACCCACCTGAAGAGCTCAATGCTGCAAATAATAAAGCAATAATTAAAAATATTAGAACACCTACACTTATTGCACCCCATTTAACAATATTAACGCCTTTCTTTATCGCATTTTTCACAAGAGGCTCAACAATAGGTTTTGCTCCATCCCAAACACCTGAACCCATATTCGCAAGGTCATTTAACCAAGGGGTTTCATATTTTGCAAACGAAGGATTTTTACCTGTAGTAAAATGGTTTAACAATTTGTCAAAAACTTCTTTTTCTTCTTTGTTAAATGCTATTTTCATACTCATAATATCCAGTACTTCTTGAATTTGGGTTCCGGTGGCCTTTTTTGAAAAAATAATTCCAAACACATCGTTCAATAATGCTTGATTTGTAAAAATTCCTGAACTACTTGATAAGTTATTTTTTGTAAGGACAACTTGTGCATCAAACGCTTGTTTAGTTAAACCATCAAATCTATTTGGATTTAAATAACTATTAATTTGACTTGCAATTCCCAATTCATCTATTTTTGAACTGGCGTTTGTTGATGAGGAAGATAACCCTTTTTTATATTTTTCAAGAACTCTTTCACCAAAATTAGCTTTAACCATTAGTTCCCATTGTTTGGAATATTCAGGATGTAATCTAATTTTATCAATGACTTTAATTTGACTTTGATAAAATTTTTCAGCAAATTCGTCATTAATTAAACTTAATTTTTTACAAAATTTAAGTGCATTTACTCCATCAGCTCTATTCCCTCCCTTGATTGCACTATCTAAAACTCTAACAAAGGCTACGTCCAATGTTTCACTACCCTTTCTACCTATAATGGTACTTAACTCATCAAATGCTTTAACATCGTTTTTTTCTAACCCTTTAACAAAACTGTTTGAAACTAAATGTTCTAATTCTTTAACTTGTTCACTAATAACAGTTGATTTATCTGTTATTCTGTGCATTTCTAAAATTCTTTGTTTTTCGTTTTCCGTAACAAATAATAATTTTTTCATATTTTATTTTATTTTATTTTATTTTTTTAAAAATTAGCCGGTACATCAGTGGGCTCACCATATTTATCATTTTTAGACAAAAAATCACCAAACCCTTCTAGTGCGTTGGCAATATCATTAAGATTAAGAGTGGTTGCTGATTTTTTATCTAAAATTTTCCTCCAATCAGCATCTCTATTTTTATTTAAAAAATCAGAAATTTCGACCATTCTGTCAATAAGCCATTCTGGATGTTTTTGTTTAAATTCTTCTAAATCTTTAGCTAATTGGTCGGCTCTATCATTAGTTAATCCTGTTTTTTCGGCAATATGTTTAGCTATTTCAATTACTGTGATGTCAGGTGCTAATGTATATTTAATACCTTTATATAATAAATATCCATATTTAGGGGTTATATCCCCAACCGCCTTTATACCAATCGCATTTACTAATGATTCCGCTTTAATCCCCGTCTCCTTAATTTGAGCTCTTAACGCATCATCAATATGTTTACCAAGGTTTTCTTTATTTTTAACCACTTGTCTAAAAATATATTTTTCTTCTTGAGTTAAGTTTGATATAAACTTTTTCATACCACTAACAGTTTTAGTGTTGTAAAGTGCAAATTTACTAGCCAAACTTTCACATACCGCAGCAGATGGTTGTTTTAAAATTCCAATACCTTTGTGAATAATCGGTAAAAGCGCAAAAACAAAATCAATAACCGCATCTCCTGTTAATTTTCCTTGTTTAATCCATTTTGTCGTACCAATGGCGACTGGTATCCCATATTCAGCAAGTACTGTGACTAATCTTACTATTTGAGCCCCTTCGGTAATTGCAAGTCCCGCTGCGGTAACCGCTAATGACGCTCCCCAAGTCAATAGTGCGGGTAATACCACGTAAATTATTAATTCAACTACGGTTCCCCACTTTTCCCAAAATTTATCTAAATCACTTTGTGTTAATCTTTCAATTGCCTTCGGGTTTCTTTCATAAACAGCATCCAATATGTCTGATAATTCATTGTACTGACTAATTTTACCTGAAACCATTTGATTTTCAGAACCTCTAACCAATTCATTATGAAAGGTCATAAAATAATCTGATTTTGGTAACCCAACGGAATCAACATAATCGTTATTACGATAAAGTCCTTTAATTGCATCTTTAACCGCCAATATTTCTTTCTTTTTTTGGTTGTCTATATCTTTTTGACCTTTTGACCAATCTAAAAATTCTTGTTTAGTCAAACCAAAAGGAAAATCAGGATGATAATATTCATTCTTCAATGCTTCATATTTTACATCACATTCCGACTTATTATTATTGTAAACTCCTGTTTTTGAATCTTGACATAGTTCATCTAATTCCTTTTTTCTTTTTTTGTACTCAGGATATTCACTTGGGTGAAACCCAAATGGAGTACCTCGTAATCCAACATTTTCTGATGTCATTTTAACCCATCCACCGACTTTAACTTTTTTGGTATGAGTTCCTGACCTGTCTATATATTGTTGGTCTTGTGTTACATTTGGGTCCCAAACAACTTTGTCAGGACTAACACCTAAGTTTTCCGCGGCTTTGTTTTTATTCCATTTAGATTTGGGGTCGGCAAATTCATTATAATCTTGTTTTGGCGTATAATCTTTTTTCTGAAAAGATGGTACTGGTGCGGTTGATATTGGTTGTCTATTACTATCTAACTCTTTTGGATATGTATTAGAATTTAAATTTGGAAAAACGTCAGAAGCTTTTAACCCGGCAACTGGTCCATCTACCAACTTATATCCACCTTCTGATTTTTTTTGATAAACCAATTGTTCAATCAATAATGAATTTTCAGACAAAGTTTTACTTGTATCATATTCCATTAATAATTTAAACCTATTTAAAATACTTTCATTCATAACATAAATGTGATTTTTATTTTTAAATCACCGTCACCTTTTATAGTCCTATGATAAATACCTTCAGGAATTATATATTCACCGCCTTTAATCATTTTAACGGGTAATTCGTCATCTAATTGTAATAACCATCCTTCACCCTCAATGACCTCAACTAATCGTGTTTCTCGGTCTCTATGCCAATGGAGTTCTCCTGAATCAATATTTGATTCAAATACTCTAATTTTTGATTTTTCTGTAATTTCAGAATCTTTATATGGGTTCATATTACTTATACAAAAGAATAATTTTCAAATTTATTTAATTTTAAACGATATCTAATCAAACTTCTATCAATCAATAATTTGTTAGAGGCTTCTGTTATTGAATCATATTTTACGTCATCTATAATTATCGGGTTTTTATGTTTACAAATATAATTTGGATTATTTTTTCTTATTATACATTTTTTAGAACAAAAAATTTGTGAGTGATTTGTATATATAAATTCTTTACCACAATTACTACAAATTTTATTTTTCTTATATTTTCTATTAAAAAATTCATTAACTTTATCATTATCAAAAAAGTCATAAAAACCTTTAACATTACCAAAATTCATAATATTATTTTTAGTTCTAATTGATTTAAATAAAAAAGTTAAATCTTCAGACACATCTTCAATATTACACTGTTTCAATTTATCTTTAATGTAATAACATTTATCTTGATATTTTTTCCAATAATTTATCCAATATTGTTTTTGATTCTGTTTAGTTTTTTCAGAATGTAATGACATATGTAGTTTTGATTTTAATTTATCTTTATATATTTTAGATTTTTCTTCACCAAACACATCTTCATATCTTTTACCTTTCGTATAAGATGATTTAGATATTTTTGCCTTGATTTTATCAATATTGGGGTGACCTGATAAAGTATCACCTCCATCACCTCCTTTAGTTATATTATACAAAATGTGATTTTTCCTGTATTCTTCAATCCAGTAGATTTCTTTTTTTGATAATTCTTCATTATCATTGGCGATATCAATAATTTTTTTTGTAAAATTGTTTTTACCATATTTTTCTAAAGCTTTTTTAATCAGAACTCCGGACCCATAATATGATACCCTATTGGTTGTGTCTTTACCTATATAAATTTTACCATTAATAATATTCTTAATTTCATATATAACCATATCACTGTGTTTATATATAAATATCAAAAAAATAGTTTTTTACCAGTAAATAAATGGTTATTCCTACCAAAACCCTGGATAGGTACGTCCGCCCCAGAGGTAACCAAAGCGATTGAGGCGACATGCCCAGTACCCCGCAGTTAATCTATCTTTCTTTTTATCACATTGATGTCTTGCTGCAAATGATTTACGAGCCTTAGGATTTGAAACTTTCGCAGTTAAACCTCCGTGTACATCACCAAATGATATTTTTTTAACTCTTCCTGTTGATGGGTTTTTAACGTACACAACATATTTTTTTCCACCACCTGAATTTCTTCTTGGTTTACCTATTTCAACCTTTTTACCATTGTATTCGGCTTCGTTAATAAAGTCTTCAGACAATGGTATATCTAAATAAACTTCTTGTCCGTTAAATAATATAATTTTTTCACCCAAATCAGTTTCAATTAGTTCAACCTCTTCCTCATTTAGTACAATTTCACCATCAAAGTATAATTCTCTTACTTCATTAATTAAATCAAAAAATGATTCAGAATGAGGTCTATAAATGTTTTCAGTTAATGGAATATTATTATCTAAATGATATCTTAACCCTTGAGAAACAACTGATTCAGTTTGTTCTTGTAATACTTTTTTAATAATGTTATCTAATTTCATTTTTTCTCACGAAATAAAAAATACAACCCAAAAAATAATAGTGACACACCATAAAAAATACTTGTGGTAATCCAATAAGAATTCGTCGCATCTAATATTGTTTTGAAAATGATGTCGAATCCTAAAGGGTTGAAAAACATTCCAGCCATTAGACAATATGTTGCCACATTTCTGTGAAATACTTTTCTCCAAGTCGTCATTATTCATTCATTTGGATTTAAAATTTATGAGACAAGCTCTTTCATACTATAAATATTAAAATAAATAAAAAAATGGATAATTATAGGCAAATAACAAAATATGGCATCGAAAGTTTCAAAAGGGTCCACATCAAATAAAGTTAATTTTGGTGTAAAGAAGTCTGGTAAGTTCTCTAAAAAATTGACTAATAATAAAAGGTCAAAAAATTACAAAAAAGCTTACAGAGGACAAGGTAGATAATTGTTTTTTTGTAAATAATTTCTTATATTTATAATTGTGAATAAGAAATTATCTTTAGAAGAAATGTGCGATAAATACATCGCCAAAACTTACCCACATATTGCTGGGGTGAGAGTAAACGACGTATCCCTTAACAAAGATGGACTTCTTGATATTGATATCACTTTATTATCAACAATGGAGAAACTAAATAAAATTGGGGTGTACGATGAATATATCAAGTTAATGACCGATGAAAGTAATGGTTCTGTGTGGGTTGGTTATAACCGTCAGATGGATATAAAGAATATTAGAGCGGATATTAAATCTTTTATTAAATTTTTTTATAATGAAAGAATTAACACTCTAACAATTTTTCTTAAAATATTATGATTTTCTAATAACATAATCTGTATTCATATAGGGTATACCGGTATTTTCCAAACCTAAATGAATACATAAACTTCTAGCATAGTCAAAAAGTTTACCCACCCAATTTTCGCTTGTTTCCCCAAGATATAAAACCAAATCAACGTTGAATCCCCAAATCCATTTTTCACTATTCTGTTCAAACATTGCTTTCACATCGTCTTCATTAATTTTAAAACTAATTACAAATGGTAATTTTTTAAAATAACGAGACATTCCTTCTATAAACAGTTTGATTTTTTTTTCAGTATTCATATTATTATAAATATGTTAAAATTATTCTTTGAGAAAATGATGAACCGTGTTTTTAAAAAAGACATTGATTTATTATTTGGTGAAGATAGTACAATTAAAGTGAACTCAATGGGATATTCCACACAACATAAGAAATTTCATTTATCTGTCACGTTATTTCCAAGTAACTACGATTATGCGTTTGAGGTATACCCTGAAGGTTTGGAAGGAGTCGTACAGGACGCTTGGAAGTTTATGGGAATTTCTAAAGATTTTATATTAACAACTTCAATACATCATTAACTATGGCACATCCAATTATACACGCAAAAAGTTCAGTTAAAAAATACGGTGGAAAATGGGAAGATTATATACATCTACACAATTGGTTGGATGAAACCAAGTCTTGGTATGGACACTCAACACATAGAATGTTCAGACATCACTCTGAGGGTATTTTTGAGATGGAAAAAATATTTGGACCTATGTTTATTAACAGTGATGGAAAGACTGTTTATACTCGTTACATCGGAGAACAACACGTTAGGGAAGACTGTAATAACTATATCCCAACAGCTAAAGAATGGGTGGATGGAATACAATCTAAAGAAAGACCTATTTGGATGATGAAAACAATGAAATTAGAAATTGAAGACTGATATTTATTATTATGGAAAAAATTGAAAACTATATTAAGTCTAACTTACCAAATTTTAAATTACTTTACTTTTTTTTAAAAAGTGAGGGTCACGACCATATTACTGTATCATTTAATATCCAATCAGGTGAAATTGATTATTCGTACTATGCTTATGGAAGGGGTCAAATTAAATTGCCTGAAAGATTAAAAGATTTTTATGAAAAATTAGTAAATATAGTTACTGAAGAAGATTTTAATATTGATTACAATAACTACCATACTATTGATGTGACTTACGATATTGATGATAACCAACTGATAATTAGAGATAATGAAGTAGTGACGGTTGCAAGGGACTCAGGAACGTCAAGCGAGATTGATTCACCGGATTTGTTAGAAACTATGAAAGATTGGTTAAATAAAGGAATATCAATTATAAAAGTTGAGTTTAACGGAGGTGGTGACAGTGGTTATATCGACGATTATGGGTACGATGAAAAAGGTACAAATCATCCTATACCTGCAAGTATGGAAGATTTTTTATACAATATGTTAGAGTCCAACTTTGGAGGATGGGAAATTAATGAAGGGTCTCAAGGTGATTTCGAGATATATAATAAAAGTTCAGAAATTATCCTCTCAATTGGTGTTAATGAGGAGGAAACGGAAACAACAACTCTTTGGAGAGGGGATGTAAAATTTTAGAACAACACGATAGCAATTGGCTTATGTCCTTCAAATGAAGGGTTTGCTTTAAAGTAAACTTTGTTAGAATCGTGGTAAATGTTTCCAGTTGACCCGTCCTTGATTTCAAAATCATCTTTATCAGGAGCGTTTAATTGAGTATCGTCAACTTTAAAGTATCCGTTCTCAAAAGATGCCGGATAATTATGTCCCATATTATAAACTTTCATAAACTCGTCTTTGGTTCTTGGTTTCAAAGTTTCAGGAGTTGCAGTAACAGGAACATCCAAAGCCTCAGGTTGTTCAAATAATCTTTTCTTAAGTGATGGGTCAGAATGTAACCCTAAAATTCTATTTTTTTCTGATTCTGTAATACTGATGCGATTTTTCATATGGATATAATATACAAATAAATATTGCGTTAAATAAAAAAATAAATATTTATTATTATGAAGGTTATCTTAAATAATAAAACGCTCAATACTAAAGTTTGTAAAACCCCACAGGAGAAAATGGAAGGGATGCAAAATAAAGAATTCAAAGGATTTGATTCTATGTTATTTTTATTGGGAAATGACCACGATTGTTTTTGGATGAAAGATTGTATCATCCCGTTAGACATTTTATTTTTAGACCACAAATTTGATATAGTTAAAATTTTTCCATCGTGTCCTATTTGTAATAGTGACGATTGTAAAAGATATTGTAGTGATGGTAGCTACGTATTAGAATTACCATCAGGGTATTGTAAAAAAAATAATGTTAAACCAGGAGATAAAGTTATTTTGTCCCTTCAGAATTTTTAATTTTTTCTTGTAACTTCTCAACGAATTCTTTTTGTAATGTCTTTAAGAATTTAACATACTCAGCGTCTTCACTGTCAGCGGGTTTGTTGTACTTACCTTCAGGTGGTCTCTTACTTCTTCCAAATAAATTCAATCCTGAAATGTTTGTAATACATTTATGTCCTCCCGAATTAGCTTGGATGATGTCCCATGCAGTTACACCAATCTTATCTAATAATGTTTTTTCTTCATCTGTTAATGATGTAAATGGTTTAGACATAATTTCCTTAATAACACCAAGATACTCCATACCATTATCAATATCCATCATTTTTTCACCATAAATTGCTGAGAAATCTTTGAATGTAAAACCAACAGACTCTTCTCCAAAACCTTTTGACGACTCTAAAATCCATTTAATAGTTGATAATGGAATCACTCTATTTTTTAATTGAGACTCCCATTTACCAAGTACTTCTTGAGCAATGTCACCAAGGTTTACACCCTTTAATTGTCTTTCTTTTTTAAATGGGTTACAAGACGCTTGTAATAAACCAAGTGGCCAAGCAATTACAAGAAAATCAGCTTCAGGGTTATTTCTAAATGGTGTGTATCTATCATACGCTCCAGGTTTAATCATACTACCACCACCATATTGTACAATAATGTTACTATCAATTTTAACATTTGGATTGTCTTTCATTGATTTAACATAATTTTCTTTGTTCTTCTCAAGTTGTGAAGTTTCCGCATATCCTTTTTCTTTAACAATCTTACTAATGATGTTAAAAATGGATAAAATTGACGGTTTAGCGGTCATTACAAGTTTTTCTAAAAAGTCAGGTTTGTTTTTAAACGCTAATAACAATTTGTTTGTTACTAAACCTAACATCATTCTATTTTCTTTAGACGTTTTGTTCTTATCAAAGTTATAAACATAATTCATTACCATTTCAGGTGTAATATCTCTAGATGCGTAGTCCGCACTATCAACCATAGATATTGTTGCAACATCTTCAGGTGTGAAAATTTCTGATGGGGGAACAATTTGAGATAATGTCTCAACATTTGAACGAGCACTTCTAAATTGTGTTGATTTTGTTTCTTCAGCTCCTGCCTGTCTATCGTGGTGGTCTGTGTGAACAATAAACATTGGTTTCCCGTGAGCAAAGTCAACTAAAACTGGCATAATCTCTCCGTGGGCGTCAGCCTTTCTTACTGAAAACTCTTTATCACCATATTGAATTACTTCAGAATCAACAACTTTAATTCCATTATCTTCCAAATATTTTTTCATAGCTAAAGCGGTAGTAACACCGTCTAAATCCATATGAAAATAAATTTTTGCTTTCTTATATCTCTTTGATAATTCGTTGATGTTACGAATACCCCCTTCTGTGAGTAAATTTTTCATATAATATAAATACTAACCTCAACAGAAAACTTGGGTGGTAGAAAATCTAAACTATTTGTCTTTCTTACCTTTAACGTTTGGATGGTTTACGTAATAATCAAAAAACAAAATACAACTTCTACACAATATGTATTTTTTATCTGAGTTGTCAGATGTCATTTCACAACAGTCGTCTTTTTCTCTCTTACACTGCTGACAAGTATTAGTATGTTTTGTACCAAAAGTAATCATTAACTAATTATAGTTTTTTCTTTTTAACTTTTCCACTTTTTTTATTAAACTTTACGATTTCTTCTTCGTAAATGTTTAACAAGTTTTCTAATTTAGTTTTATTACCTTCTAATGTTGCAAATAACACAGCATCATAAAATTGTTCTTTTAATGATGGTTTACTTTCAAAGTACTCAAACATTAATTCAGATATTTCATCAATAGTCATAATGATAAATATTTTAGATAATTAAAACCCCTCAAAAGAGGGGTTTTTTTATTCTCCAATATTTTCCAACAACTTTCCCCATACTAGTCCTTGAATCATAATCAAAACGATTGACATTACAAATACACTTGTGTTTGGAGAGTGTACCAATAACAATACTGATAATACGAGCGCCATCATCGCCGCGGTCAATTTTGCTTTCAAGTTTTTCATAGTGGTGTAGTGTTTAATTGTTTTACAAATATAAACAAAAAATTTGAATGTACAAAAAAACCCTCAAAAAAATGAGGGTTTTAACATATTTAAATTTGATTTATTATCTTCTTCTTCTTACAATACGACTTTCCATCATTCGTTCTTTTGGCATTTCCATATCATCAGATGGTTTCATTCCCATTATTCTTTCATCTGTATCCATATCTTCCATTCCTTCTTCACCACTTTCGTGTTCATCAATAAAAGATATAAGTTGATGAGCTTCTTGTTTTTTACCTTTTTTCATTAATTTTTTAGCCATATCTCTTAAGATATCATAACCCGCAAATCCTAACATTCCGATTACAGTAAGGGCAATTGTTAAAATCGCATCACCTGTTTCCATAACTTCAGGATTAACAGGTTGCTCATTCATTTCAGTTTCATTAACAATATTCTTAATTAAAGATGTTAATTCTGATTCAGTTAAACGTATTACTTTTTTCATTTTTTTTTCTGTTTATTATAAATATATCGTAGTTTGAATTTGACAAAAAAAAATTAATATATTATACTTGAATTATGAGTACAATTAAAAGTGGTGATAATGTCACCGTAAACTACACAGGTAGATTAGAAGACGGAACAATCTTCGACAGTTCATTAAATGAAGGTAGAACCCCATTAGTTGCAAAACTTGGAGAAGGTCAACTTATCCCAGGTTTTGAAGAAGGGCTAATTGGATTATCTTCAGGTGAAAAAAGAACGGTTGAGATTGAACCAGAAAATGCGTATGGTCAACACAACCCTATGATGGTTCAAGAAGTTGAAAAATCTAACGTACCTGAAGGCGTTCAAGCTGGTGATACTTTACAAGGTATGAACCAAAATGGGCCAATTACTGTTACAGTTTCAGAAGTTAAAGAAGAAACTGTTGTTTTAGATATGAATCACCCACTTGCTGGTAAGAAACTTATCTTTGACTTGGAAGTTGTATCGGTTAACTAATACAAAATCCTTTTAAACTAAAAAACCCCTCTTTTGGAGGGGTTTTTAATTATCCAATATATAATGTTACTTTGACATTAACTTTACCAAATCCCGGTACTTCAGCCGGTACGTTATCTTTAACTACTGTAAACGGTTTAAAATCCTTTAGATGTTGTGTTAAACTATACGCTTCATTTCTGTTCAACTCAACTTGGGATAAGCATGCTGGTACCCCTACTTTACCACAATCACCTGTGACTATTTGAGCACCTACTCCTCCTTCGTTAGTTCCCCACATATTATACATATTAACATTTTTATTTGACATAATATCAAATCCACCCTTAGATATTGTTGCCTTTACAGGTACTCTATTCTTATGTCCATTTTTATGTAATACCTCAATTTCAGGTTTCCACTGCACGGCAACTAAATTCTCAACATTATTATTCATTTTTCCCATATATGCGGGATTTTCAGTAATTAATTTTTTATTCTCAACGATTACTTTCTTAACTAATCTAACAATATCTGATTCGTTTAATCTAACAACTTTTTTCATAATTTTATTTTTATTATAAATACTTTATTTTTTTAAAAAATTTTTAAAATCATTAAATACATCAAATTTTTTTGATTTATCACCATCCCCACTTTGAGGTCCGCCTGTCACCCAAACAATCATTGCACTACCATCTTTACTTTTTAATTGGTTTACCGGTGTTGACAATCTTGTTCCGTGAACACTATGATAAATCATCGGTACCCCATTTTTAATTGCTCCAACATATCCAACGTGAGTATTAAATGTGAATGGGTCTATATTTGTGACATTCCCACTACCATCCAACCCTCTTTGTACGGCTCTTTCACAAAAAGCTTTACCTTTATTTCCTGAATCTCTATAATACATACCAACTATATCACCAATTTTTAACGAACTATCACTAAAATTAGACGAGGATGGATAAAATGAACTAATAGTTTTAGAAATTTTAGAACCTGAACTACAAGATTTATCTTTACTGTCACCTTCCTCAACAAAACACCCACAGGTTGATGAATTTATTTGATTTGATTTCATTTGATTTCTAACATTATTCCAATCAATTGAACCGTCTGTAAACATATTATATTTAACACCGTATTTTTTTGCAACATTAAAAGCTTTCCAAGCGTTACCTAATGTTTCTCCTATTAATTTTCTAACATATTCCGAACAACCTTCACTTCCTCCATTTCCAATAATAGTCTCTTTATTCACATTAATAATTGGGCATGTTTCAGGTAAAATTGACTCACAACTTTGTTGACTTACTTTATTAGACTCTTTTTTATTTTTAACTTGTTGTGTACTACATCCTTGGATATTAACATCTTTAGGAAAATAAGGTTCTACACCATCAATTTTTTTAGCAGTATCTTTACCGGCCTTCCCGTCAACAAATAATCCATTTGCAGCTTGGAAAGCAGCGACTGCACAAGCAGTTTTTTTACCATATTTACCATCAATAGGTCCTGCGTTAAAACCTAAAAAATTTAATTTTTTTTGAATTGCGCCAGTTAAAGGATTATAGACCGACTCTTCAGTAATTAAATTAAGATATAAATTCTTTGTTGAGTTTTCGTGCATCTGAAGAATTCTTGACTTCTCATCTTCAGAAATTAAAAATTGATTTTTCATATTATATAAATATATCGTAATTTAATATAGTTTTTTTTAAAAAAAAATGTATTTATCATTAATAAAATTTTATTTTTAAAATAGTGAGTATATCCCCTGAAATCATTGTAGCCTTTATCACAGGTGTATTAGGCCCAATATCAATTATATTTGTTAAAAATTATTTTGACAAAAAGAAAAAGAAACCAGATTTGGTTCAAGAGACATTAAAAGTAAGTGAATTAATCACATCAAGAATTGAACATATTAGAGAAGAGTTCAAGGCCGACAGAGTTTGGATTACCCAATTCCATAACGGAGGTAATTTCTATCCTACAGGTAAGTCAATGGCTAAATTTAGTGTAATGTATGAAACAGTTGGTATTGGAGTTAATTCAATACAATCAAACTTCAACAACATCCCTGTTAATTTATTTAGTAAATCAATTAATCAACTATTAGAAAACGATGTTATTGAAATTCCTGATTTCAAAGACGAAACAGTTTCAACATTTGGTTTAAAATATATTGCAGAAGAAAGTAATTGTAAATCAGGTTATTTATTTGCAATTAAATCAATTGATGAAAAATTTATAGGTACATTAGGTGTAGATTATTCAAAACGTAAGACTAAACTTGATATGGAATCAATTAACCATTTACAAGTTCACGCAACTGCTTTAGGCGGAGTGTTAATGACTCATTTATCTAAATAATTAAAAATTAATCATCATCTTTTGAATTTCATTTTCAATTAGATTTTGGTTATATTCCAACTTTTTAACCTCATTAAGTTGAGATTGATTTAATTCAAAATTACCCCCCTTAATTGATGCAATTTGATTACCTAATATGGTATGTTCATTCAATAAGTAACTATACCTTTCGGCCATTTGTTCTCTGTTCATAATAATTGTTTTAGATAAATATAAATGACGATTTAAAATAAAGAATAGTTAAAATTCAACATTAACTTGTTTGATAGAGATTCCAAATTCATCCTTAATATAATTCATAATTCCATCACTAATAATATCACTATTAAGGTTTGTTAAATCACTAACATAAGTAAAGAAGTTATAGTCAACCCATAGAGTTCCATATTTATTTCTGTGGGCGATTCTTACAGGGTAACCATCACTATCAATATCTTTTCTACTAAAAAAATGAATATATCCATCATCATCTTTATCAACCGCTATTTCAATATCACCATAATAAGATTTGATTATTTTTGAGATGATACCGAATACTTTATTTTCATTAATTATAATCTTCATTAATGATAAATATTAGTGAAATAAAAAACCCCTCTGATGAGGGGGTTTTATTATTTAATTCTATCTATGTGGGGTACACTTATGATTTAATTGATTACCACCTTTGTTTACACGTTGTGTTTTTCGGTGCATTGAGTTACTGTGTTTTTGATGCTTAGAATAATTGTAACCTTTTTGAGTTTGACAAGATTGCAAAAATAATGATACAGAGAAAATTAAGATAAGAGATAATATAGTTTTTTTCATAATATTGTTTTATATAACATAAATATACAAAAAGTTTTTGTAATAATAAAATTATTCTTCCTCAAAATGTCTCCCAATATTAACAGGTACTACAAATGTTCCCTCAAGTTCGGACATTTCTTTCTTATACTCCTCAACAGTTTCGTAGGAATAGATGGGAGTAAATAATGGACGACGATTAAATGGAACGTTATCTCGGTTTTCCCACTCCTCCAATTCTTTTTCAATATTAGGGATTTGTCGTTTTACATATGAATATTTATACCACTTTTCGTAGTCCTCACGTGTGGGAACAAATTTAACGTCACCGTAGTTTTGAACATTCAAATCAGGGTTGTTTGTATAAATATTAAGAATACCATCATCACCAGAATACTGATTACATAACTCTTGCAGAGTATATGGATTTGTTATACCTTTATCTTCCCAACTTCTTCCATAGGAATGAATTTTACAGATATAAAAATACCCATCCTCAAAAGAATAAATTTTATTTGTAATTTGATTTTTTAATTCAACAAGCTCGTCAATTGTATAGTTATCTAAATTCATAGAGCAAATATAAAACAAAAAACCCCATCAAACAAATGAATGGGGTTTAATTTTTTTCATAATTTATATTATTTTATAATAAAAATATCACAAGTTTGAAAAAATTAAAATTATTATTGTAAATAATCAAGTTCATTTGACCTATATGCTTGTTTAACGGTATGAATAGATGACTGGATTATAGTATCTATTCTTTTTAATTCATTATTAAAATTAGAAATATCTAAATAAAATTCTCCTAATGCCCGTGAAAAGTTTTTACGATTATCTGAATAATTTATATAAGTTGAAACAAGGATTTTCATTTGTTTATTATTCAAATTTTCTAATTTAAAAAGTATTCCAGAAATAGGAACCCCGTCTAATTCTCTAGGGTTTATAGAAATATAGATTAGATTATTTTTAATATCATCCTTTCTTTCATTTGCAACAAAATAACCTTTAGTTGATAAATCGTTATATAATTTAAGTTTAGCAGATTCAAATGGTGATGCGGTTGGTTGTTCACTTACTGATATAAGATTAACATTTGTTGGTCCCATAGGTTGGATATTAGGATTTTTTTGCGGATATATAAAGGTTGGTTTGTTTTTAAGAACATAACCTATATTTAATTTTTTTTCAGCCATTCCGCCATTTAAAATTTTAACATACTTAATTTCAGTCCAACTACTGTCAATTTGAGTAGTATTTTCAATTTGAAAAGTTTCGTTATTTAATTTAAATTGAATTTTTTGAGTGGCTTGTTCTTTGATAACTTTTTTAACCAATCTTACCAAATCGGATTCTGTTAATCTTACAACTTTTTTCATAATTTTTTAATTTATATACATAAATATATAGTAAAACAAAAAACCCCATCAAACAAATGAATGGGGTTTAATTTATTATATTAATTTTTTTATCTAAAAGTGGCAGAACCAATTTCTCTCCCTGATTTATCTGTAACGATAATACCTGGTTTTTCTTGATTTGGACCCATTATACCTGTTGACGCTCGATTACTGTAGTTCCATACATATTCACCGGCTTGTGTACCTCTTCCGCCAATTTCAAACCTTACAAAATATTGTTGTACCTCACTGTCAAAGTCATTTACGGTAATCCCATCAATAGATGATGGTATTAAATTGTTATTTAAAGTAAAAGTACCTCGTTTTTTAGTTGTAAAATAATTTTTGTCAAATTTTGCACTTTGTTGTTCTTTAATAACACGTTTAACTAAACGCATTAAATCATTTTCTGTTAATCTTACAATTTTTTTCATAATATTTTAATTTATATATAAATAGTTCATAAAAGTAAAAAACGCCTATCAAACAAATGAATGGGGTTTAATTTATTATAATAATTTTATTTTTTAAATACATCAATTTTATAACCGTAATCCATAAGTTGTTTTTTTTGACTTGTTGACATTGTAACATTCATAAGGTTTTGAAAAACATTAGGTGATGGGATTGGAGCTTCGTCTAATATTCCTTGTATTCCCCCTTGTCTACGACCTCCATTACCATACGGTGAGCTCCCTCCCCAAAAATTGTTCGATAACATCTCAATTTCCTCATCAACAGTTTTAGGTAAACGACCATAATCGGACTTAAAACCCATTTCAAGACCACTTGCAAGGTTTTTTCGTTTAACAATATCTAATAATTGTAATAAGTAACTTTTTGTTTCAGGTGTAAATTGTTTTATAACTTCTTTTGGAAATCCGTTCATTACTTTACCATTTCCTTCGTAAAAAACTTTTTCAAAAAATGCGTCCATAAATTTGGCAATTTTTGAACCGTCATTTAGTGGATTAACTTTGAAATTCCCTCTTGATATTCCCGTTTGAGGTTTTATTTGTTCGGCAGGTTTAGGAGAGGCTGGTTTTTGTTCAGTAGGTTTCTCAGATGGTTTAGGAGAGGTTGGTTTTTGTTCAATAGGTTTAACTGAACCCATATTATTTTTTTTATATTTCTCAAGAACTATTTCACCAAAATTAGCTTTAACCATTAGTTCCCATTGTTTGGAATATTTAGGGTGTAATCTGATTTTATCAATTACATCAATTTGACTTTCATAAAATTTTTCAGCAAATTCTTCATTAATTAAACTTAATTTTTTACAAAATTTAAGTGCCTTTACCCCATCGGTTCTAACCTTTCCCTTGATTGCGCTTTCTAAGACTCTAACAAAGGCACTTAATAATGTCTCATCAGTACTTCTACCTATAATTGTACTTAACTCATCAAATACTTTAACATCTTTTTTTTCTAACCCTTTAACCAAATCTTTTGCTAAAGATGTTGTAAATAATGTTCTTATATCCGTATATTGCTCATTAATAACATTTGGTTTATTAATAAACCCATGCATTTCTAAAATTGTTTGTCTTTCGTTTTCAATGACAAATAATAATTTTCTCATAATTTTTTAATTTGAAAATTTACAATTTTTTGACCCCGATTTGTGTTTGTTAATATATGTTTTACAAGCCGATGAATTTATTGCGTCATCTCCTTCATTTCTAGTGTTACAACAAGATTTTCTTAATTTCCCCTCAGCATCTAAACTTCCCATCATTGGCATACAGTTAATATAACACTCTCCATTCCCTGAAGGAACTTCTTCAGTTTCTCTAATCACTTTTTTAATCAGATTAATTAATTCTGATTCTGTTAGTCTAATTTTTTTCATAATATTATTTTATAATAAATACATTCTAAGATGTTATTAATTCTATTTTTTATTGAATTTTCTCCCAAATTGTTTTACAGAAATTAGGTTCATCAACATCAATCTTAACCATATTAATATATCCTTTAGACCTTGCTTCATAACCTGTTTTTTTCTGACAATTCATTCTATCTCCATTAGATGGTGATTGAATGATACAAATTTGTGATTTTGTTCTATCAAGATTTGCATTACACCATTCAGGTTTTTTATTTGAGGTTGCAGATGTACCTGTCGAAGTAACTGTTTTATTATCAGGTGTACTTGTTACATTGTTATTATAACCTGATGGATACATTGGAGTACTTCTCACGTCATTTAATTTGTTTAGATAAACTCCGTCCGCAGTTTCTTTAGTAAATGGTCCATCATTTTCATTAGATGAATAAAATTTAAAATTTGTGATTGGTATAGTTAATACCTCACCTTGTAGTTGTAACGCTGAAACTTTAATAGGTGTACTCGCCAATTTTTGTTTTAATTCTTCTTCAGTTAGATTTGATGCAATACCTACAAATTTTTTATATGACTGATATTTTCCAAATGTTTTAAATGAAGCCATTTTTCCAAATATATCTTTCAATAACCCTTCTAAACTCTCACCACCACCAATAACATAATCTTTTGAAGTTTGTGGGACAGGAGTCTTTACAGTATCTGTAGTTTGTTGTACAGGAGAGTTTGTAGTATCTGTAGTTTGTTGTATAGGAGTAACTGTTGGCTGAGTTTTTCCAGGTATTTTTAATTTTTGGCCAACACGAATTAAATTTACATTTTTAATATTATTTAAAGTCGCAATTTCATTCCAGCTAACACCCAAATTTTTACCAATTTTACTTAAAGTATCACCTTTTTCAACTACGTACTCTGTATCACTAAAATTAGAACCCCATATTTTTTTGCCATCTTGATTTATAGAACCGTCAGGGTAGTATACAGTACCGTATTTAAAAGTATTGTCTTTAAAATACCCCACGTCTTTTGCTCCACTCTTTCTTGTAAGAGTTCCCTGTCCTTCCCATTTCCCATTTTTAAAATTTCCCACATATTTTCCACCTTCGGGAAATGTTTCCGTTCCATAACCATTTGGTAGGTTTTTTCCATTACTATCGACAATGTACTCTCCAGTATACGTAATACCATCCCCCAAATCTATAGTTCCTTTTTTCTTAGTTTCTTCGTTAATAACACTTTTAATTAAATGTATTAATTCATTTTCCGTATCGTCGTGATTATTAAACTTTTCATTAAGAAGTCTTGTTTCAAGTTTAAGATTTGCTTCTTGGATATGTCTGATTTTACTGTAACTTCTGTTCATAACGTTTTAATATAAATATACAACCTAATAAAAAAAGGGGTACAGAAATTAATTACTTTACAGAGAGTTTAAGAAAATAATATTTAGGATTGATATCTTTAGAGGTGTAATTTAATTCGGAAATTAAATTAAAACTTACATAGATAGTACCACCTTTGTTAAACGCAAAATTTGAAAATAATTCTTCTATGTTATGATTATTTTTTTCATCCACAAAAATACTTTTTTCCAACACACTCATAATTTCCTTTGCTTTTTTGGTGTCATTTTTCTCACTCATTCCCGTCATTAAAGTAACTTCAGAAAAATTAAATTTGTTTGAAGTAATTTTACCTAATTGGACTTGTTTTAAAAATTTATCTAATAAAGTTTTTGGGTCATCCGCAGGCCCCGCATTTATTACCCCCCTTAAAACATTTAATCTTGTGTATTGGTCGGCGTCATTAACAATATAATTTTCAGCATATGATTCAGGAGTGTCAATATTAATTGTTTGATTATAAGTTTTAACTTTGTTTCTTTTAAAAAAGAAATCAATTAAGTGTCCCATTTCATGCTTTGTAGTGTCGTCAATTGACATTCCTAAAAAATTATTCCCATCATGTATTTGAGATAAATTATAATTAATTGTATATGGTTCTTTTGGGGTAACCCACGCTCTGGCGTTTTTGAAATGACTACTACCTTCAAAGGATAAATTTACCTTATTAATTTTATTTAAATAATCCAGTAACTTTTTTAACACCATCACATCAAAAACTGTCTTAAACTTTTTCTTTGTTAAAGGATTATTAAACCACGTAGTATATTCTTGGATACTTTTTTTTACAGATTGGTCTACTATGGTTTTAATTTCTTTTAATTTTTCTTCACGTTTAACAGGGTCCATAGTTTTCCAAATATTGTTTTCAGGACCTTTGGAGATGTTTACAGAACAAGTAATAGATGAATCTTCTGTTTGTTCTAATAGTTCTGATTGTTCAATAATCATTTGTTGATTATTAAACCTTTCATTTAAAAGTCGTTCTTCAAGTCTAATGTTTACTTCCTGTATGTGTCGAATTTTACTATAACTTCTGTTCATAATATATAAATATCTTTTAAAACAAAAAACCCCATACTGAGATGGGGTTTAATTTTTTATAAAATTTGTATTATGACAAATGATTCACTTTTTTACAAAGTGAATAATTTTTAATGTTGGTAGTAGATGAACAAAACTTTTTAGCTTTATTATATGAATCAAAAAATAATTCATTTACAATTTCATCAGTAAACATAGACGTTTTTTTTGCGTATGGGTTATCTGATTTATTACCACTAATTGTTAATAAAGAATCAAAGAAACTTTTTTGATACTTATTGTAAGATTTAACCAAAATAACATTTTGGTCTTCAAAATCTAATCTTTTCCATATCATTGGTAAGTCTTTTAAAATTGCTGAAAACATATTTGGGTCACCTTTAGATGTTTGGTTTAAAGCCGTAACACCTAAATTAATTTGGTCAACAATAGAATCCACATTAAAACCTTCGTCAGATTTTATTTGAGGGTCTCCTGTAATAAACCAGTTAATCCAATTAGATGCATCACCTAAAGATTGTATTTTTTGTTTAAATTTTGAATTATTTGTAAGTGGTGTCGTTTGTTGTTCGTTAATCAGTGGTTTTGCATCACCTGATTTGGCATTAATTAATCTTGAAAAGTTTTCAGTAACAACTTTAATTACTTCAGTATGTTGACCACGTATGGAGTTCTTCTCTTCCTCCGTTAAATTATTTAATAAATGTTTCATAATATTTTTGTTTATTATAAATATATCACAAAACAAAAAAAGGGGGTTGGGGGATTGGAACAACGGAAAAAAAAATTTATATACTATTTTTAATTGAGTTATAAAAATAATTGCTAATATCATCAGGTGAAGTTATATTACGAGAACTTAATTGTGCCCTTAAACTTTCTATTAAATTAACAATTTGCAATTCAGGGACATTTTTATAAAATTCAGGTGATATAAATCTCCCATCAATCAATCTCATTTTTTGTAGTTGTCTAATTTTTCTTGACGCAAAATTATCAGCAATTAGTTCTATTTCTTTCATAAACTTGGCACCATCATTAAGGGAGATTTCATCGTTATAAAGCTCATACATTTTTTCCTTACCATATTTCTTATATTGATACTGATGAGCAACTTCGTGAAATATGACAAACAACGCAAATTCCAACGGACGGTTAAGAACGACATTATTAATTAAAACCCCGTTATGTAAAGCAAGACCCAACGCATAATATTTAAAGTTGGCAAATTCAATTTTTTGACAATCTGATTTTTCTATGAAGTCAACAACAAAATCAACTAATTCATCTGACATATTATATCTTGATTTCAAAGTTTCAACAAAATCAACAAGATTGGTTGTCTCCTCGTTAATAACTCGTCTAACCAATTTAATCAAATCTGATTCTGTCAATATTATAGTTCTCATATTAAAATAAATATATCACAAAACAAAAAAAGGGGGTAGGGGGAATTGAACAACGGGAAAAAAATATTTTTCATATTTATTATCATATGAAAATCATCATAACAGAATCAAAATTAAATAATACCATTATGTATTATTTAGATAAAAATTATATTCCTGATTACGGTTGGTCAGATAACGAAGATTACGCCAACGAAATTAGTGAGTATGATAAATATGATTTTTATGTGGACGATGAAATTTTTTATACCTACTCAAAGTGGGGAGACGGTTTAGACGAATTATATTTAAGAGATAATGTAATTAATTCTTTAACTGATTTGTTTGGTAACCATTGGGCTCCAGTATTTAAAGAATGGTTTGAATCCAATACAGGATTAAAGGTTGATTCTATGGTAGATGGGTATTTTAATCCTCTAATTTAAAAAGAGTTTTTGGAACAAACATCCTCAAAATGGGATTGGATTATCCACAACAAGATGAATCACAACAATTTCCCTCACAATGATTTTTATCACAGTGGTCCATACCACAACACTCAGTCTGTTTAACACAGTCCTTATGAGTATCACAACATGATGAACTCTTTAATGA
>Ga0181350_1000094_pt1 | contig 26814 bp, 26 predicted proteins | sample Su13VDMM110DCMD_FD_130105 | JGI IMG/M metagenome (GOLD analysis project Ga0181350, IMG submission 130105) | Freshwater viral communities from Lake Michigan, USA - Su13.VD.MM110.DCM.D | ecosystem: Environmental > Aquatic > Freshwater > Lake | place: USA: Michigan | collected 2013-07-16
ATAATGATTTTGTATCTTGTTTGACGAACTTTTGGTCTGTTTCATCGCCTATACCATTTGCCTTTAATACACTTACGATAAAATCTTGGCAGTTGTTATCCCTTGCGGAGTATCCATAGAACTCTGTTTTACCCATTCGTTCTTCGGTCTTATTCATCAATTCATTAATAGTCAGACCACTTGGTATATTACTGGTTATATCCTTGACTTCTTCTTTTGGTCTTGATGGTGGGGATACTTCCATATTAATTACCTCATTCTTTTCGACACTTAATTTCTTACCGCTCTGTGTCGTCATTTCTAAAAACAAATGAAACAATTCATCATATTCACTTCGTCCAAATCTTTTACCAAAACTACCCAAAGAAACCGCAGACAAAGCACTTGTAAGTAATGATGATACTGGTGTTCGTTTTATTTTATATGATGTAATAATTTCTTCGCCATATTGTTTTAATATTTTTCGAACCTTTGGTGGATAATCCATACGACCATATATAACCGCCTTTCCATATTTATTTATATCTTTCGCCACATCTTTCGCACCTTCATATGCTTTATTTGCCGTCCTTTCAGTAAAATCTACCGCTGTCTGTAATCCCTTATTGACTTTACTACCCACTTTTTTTATACCTTTCGATATGTCTTGTAAAATACCATCTCCCTTAATTAAATGTGCCTTATCCACATTCATCGCCTTACCTCCCATTACAGCAGAATATATCCTCGCCATCGCCCATTGCTCCGCAGATTTAACTTGTGGGCGAACAGATGACGGATTTGTTTTATATGCTCCTATGCCTTTGTCGTAAATGGTTTTCAATCCATCAATATTATAATCAGTAATATTTGCTATATCTTGTATCGAATGACTTTCATTTTTATCGAACCCATATTTCTTATTGAACTTATTTCTATAAGTATCATTTATACCACTACCTTCTTTTTCTGCCTTCTTTTCAGCATATCGCTTCTTATTCGATGCTATTGTTTGTATTCTCTTTGCTTCTTTTCGTTCTTCATCAGTAGCATATTTCTGTTTTCGACCTCTCTTTGCTGGTTCATCTTCTTCTATAACCAATTGAATATTCTTCTTTTTCTTTGGTTTCTTTGCTACATTCACATCTTCCATCGTCATTTTAATATTTTCTTTCAATTGATTTTTATATTGAGTATTTTCCTTTTGACTTTGTATATCTTCCATACCCATCATTTCCTTCTGTTGCTTCTTTGGTATATTTTTTCGATTACCATATTTATCTTTATATTGTGCCTTACAATCCACATCACTCATCGCACAAGGATAAGTCATATTGTGCTTATCAGCAAAATCTCTTACAAAAGTCGTCCATCGATTAGGCATCTTATATATTACCTAAATATTATTTTGTTGGTGGATTTTATTTATAGTATTTTCGAGTGGTAGAAAAGTAGAAAACATAACACACTTTTCGAACTTTTCTATAATCTTTTTTTTGTAAATAATTTTACAGCATATATGTAAAAATATTTTTATAATTTTATTCTAAATCCTTGTTAGGTTTCCTACTTTCTACCCTTTATTCATCTTTGTCTTTAATGACTAAAACAATAGTAATGGCGGGGTCATTAATCTTAATAGGTTGTAAATCTGTGCCTAATATAGTCATTCTTAACTCGTTATATGTGCCCGGTATTAATTTGTTCCAAATGAAATTGGCGGGTCTTTCACTAATAAGTTCTCCAACTGCTACAACGGGGACGAGAGTATAAATAATACTGGTGGGTTGTGCGTAAGCATTATCGATATTTGTAATCGAAAACAAAAGTGATGAGTTCGGTTGGACATTGGGAGCATTCGTCGAAATATATGATAATGTGCCGTTTGCTAATTTACTCACATAAGGGGATACTGGTGGGACAAAAGCATTATTAGTATTTTGGTCTGTCGCAAAATTGACTACATAACCCAATATTTCATTCATCTTTGCTGGTAAAGTAATAACTGGATTGAATGATTGAGTGGGGAATACAATTCCCGCTGGATTGGTAAAAGTTGCTGGTAAGGCAGTAGGGAACAAATATGTATTAATTTGAACCGCATATCGAGAGGCATTAACAATAAACTCGGCATAATATACATTTGCCCCCGCACCATTAACTAAATAATGTCCGTTATTAATCATTTCGAATTGTAAGTATTGATTGATTGTTGCGACTTCATACAGACCATCGGGTATAACAATAGTATATGTTGTTGTTATTGCTCCACTCACCCAATTATAAGAAAAAGTATTATTGCCTTGTGCTGATGTAATGTTAAACCAACTATAATATATAGCACAACTCGCAAATGCTATAAAGTTTTGTGTAAATTGAACTGAATTGGGGAACTTATATACAAACTTGTTATTTTGTCCGTCTTGAACCAAATTACTTGTGTTTAACACTAATGTTCTCATTATATAATATACAAATATAAAATAATATTATATAAAATACCTAAATTAATAAACAGAACTTCCACTAACTTTTGGTTTTATATGTTTCTTCATAATCATACCACCTCTTTTATTGGTAATCATCTCACCAGTTCTAACCAATTTCGAAATAGGGTCATACGAACCAATCCCTCTTTTGTCTAAACCTAATCCTAAACCACTTCCATTAAAAGAACCTTCGGGCAATCCTAATGCCGTTGGTGTTTGTGCTCCACCGAAAAAAAATGGTGTTTGGTTCTTCCAACTCCTCATCTGTGGTATGCTATTCGACATAGTTGGGTTCGATACTTTTGGGTTATATCCTCCGCTCATTATATTATATAATAAGACAATATTATTATGCTTAATATCCATTCTTCGCCAATTCAATTAACATATCTTTTACTTGTCCTCTTGGTAATAATTGCTTATCGCTCATCTTCGTAATATGTTGCTTAAACTTCTTAATTAAATCGGCACTATCATTACCCGCTACGATTTGACCTCTCATTATTTCGAATAAATTAACATCTTTATCATCTTCGGTTTTGTTAGGTGATGGTATATTAATTCTATCCAATAGATTACTATGTTTCATAACCTTATGTAAATATCCTTTCTCTTCACCATTCAATCCATCTATATCTTCGTATGATGGGATTTGTCCTCCAACAATCTTTCGCATTATTTTACCTACATTACTCGATACTCGAACAGATTTTAAATCGGGTATAATAGAACCAGCGGGTCTTTTAATTGCTACAATATCATTATCTAACCTATCTTTATTGATTACATATTTACCAAATGGAACAAATCTCGGTGGTCTTTCTCGCATACCTTTTGAAAAATCAATATCACTATCGACAATAACATCTGCCCTTTTATTAGGTCTTGATAAACCTCGTCCCATAATACCTTTGCCTCCAACTTTCTTATCACCACCAGCACTACCTCCACCTTCATCTTTTATTCTTGCTTCCGCCATAATAATACTATCTTGAATACCGAAATATGCTTTAATTATTGGGTCTTTTCGTTCTAAAAATGCTTTAATTTTTGGTTTAGACCCTCGAATACTACTCGGTGTAGCACCACTATAAAATGCTCCTCTACCTAATTCTCCTTCTAATCCATCGATATAATTAAGTAAGTATTCTTTTGTTGGTTGTCCGCTTACTTTAATATCGCTTGGTGGAACATATCCATATTCTCTTCCATCGAATACAAATGTTCTTTCGGGTCTGCCTCCAAATGCCGTAGCATCACCTTCTCGTTTCGCATATTCACCTACCAATTGACGAAGCATTTGTATTTCAGCACCTAAATCCGCACCAGCAGCGGTCAATTCTTCTAATCTTTGTAGGGTTGCTTGAACTCCAATTGTATCCCTTCTTGCTTGTGCCTTTGCTAAATCAACGAGAGCATCTCCTAATTGTTGTTTGGTAGGTAAATCCCTTACTATATAATTAATCTGTTTCAACATTTCTGCCTTTTGAATAGAATTACTTGCTTCATTAATACTTTCGAATGTTTCGGGTAAAAAATCTAATACATCTTCAATCTGTTTTAAATTGACTGCTATTGCTCTACCTTGACGAGTATTTTGAACTCCTAAATCAGTAATAGCATCTTGAATATCATCGACATCTCTTTTACTCGCCATATTATCTCGAATAATATGCTGATTTGCTAATAATTGAACTCCTAAATCTTGTTGTAGTCCATATTCGACCCCTTGTGTTTCTTCGAACTTTCTCATATATTTCTGTAAATAATTTTGAAAAATTGTAGCATCAACACCTAACTTATATTTGGGTTTTAAATCAGTAATAATAGTATCGATTTGATTTGCTAAAAACCTCAATTCAACTGGGTCTAATGCTTCTGCTATTTTATTAGCATTAGCACCATCAGCAATTTCGCCTAATCTTGACCTAACATTTCTTCGCATACTAATTATATCAGTTTCTTTTTGTTCGGTTGTTCTTGTATCGGTTGGTTGGGTTGGAGCACCCGTCTTCTTATACACTTGATTTGCTTGTAGATTTTCAGCATTAATCTTTGCTTGTAGTCCCAAAGTTGCTAAATATGCTTCTCTAAACTTCGCTGGGTCTAACGGAGATATGTAAGGATTACCACTCATTTTATATATTATACACATATAAAAAAAATGTAGGGATTTATCAATTTGCTCTAAAATAGACATTAACATTCAATTATCTCATCTTTAATGTCTTTCTTCGAACTCATATCATAAATGGGATACTGGGATAAATCTGCTCCATTCTCTAACAATTTATCACATACAATAGCATTAAACTCTTTATCAATCTGCTCGTCGGTATATGAGGTAAAAAGAAACTCCATCTTCTCCAATACCTTTGCTTTTTCTCTCTTGCTAAAAGTAGAAACATTTGTAAGTGGGTGTTTATTCATATCTTCCAACACTATCATCTTTACTTTCATCGCCTTTTCTTTCAACTTTGCTAATTCTTCTTCTGTCGAACAATCGATTTTCATTATATACTAACCATAGATAAAAAAAAGATTAATAAAATCTTATTTTTATTTTTTGTTAATTAAGTTATTAAAATTGTCTAAATCTATTCTAAAATGTATTATCTATTATTAATTAATATTCATCATATCCATTTTGTTCTATTTCGATTTGTTCGGTTTCATCAATCTCATCATCGTCCTCTTTTCGAATAATACCCTTGATGATTTTACCCGTCTTTGTATTGCCCTCAATCTTAAACATACTTTCACACCACTTATAATATTCATCTCGACCATATTCTCGTTTTTCTCGGGTTGTTCGTAATTTTTTATAATCTTCGCTTTCTTGAAACCTACCCCACATATCTTTAATTTGAATTGTTTTCTTTTTCTCGTCTTGTGTATCGATTTCTCCATTTTCTAATGTTTTGATTTCACATTTTCGATATAAATCATTAAATACCTTTTGAAATAGATTTTGGTCCTCGATAAACTTTTCAGTTCGTTCTCTAACTGATTGTGGGATTTCGAACACAATTCCTTTGTTTTCTACATATTTCGATTTATAAACCCCTAATAGTAAATCCAAGAATATCGGTCGCATTCTTAACATAAAATCATCAGTTTCATAATAGGTATTTGCCCGTCTATATTGAATACCTCCAATTATCTTATCAATCTTATTCTCATCATCAGTAAAATTAATGGGATAATCAATATGAGTTAATCGTCGATAATCACTTGCTTGTGGTTTTCCATCTAAATCGGGTGCGTTATTGAACTCCATTACGAATGTTGAGGTCATCTTGAATTGAACGGGATTTGAATGTAATAATCGACCAGTAAAATCACCTCCACCAGTTAGATTTCTCATCATCGCCACTTTGATAAGACCTCCAACCTCTTTGAAATTAATATATCTTTTATTCATACAATTATACATATCGGGTGATGGTGTATTTGATTTCTCCGCATCTTTTAATATTCCGTTAGGTGCTTGATAATAATAATCCCCTAAACTTTTTCCCATCATCGACCCAGTAAATCCTTTTCCGTTTCCGCCTTGTCCGTTGAATAAGAATAATTTTTGATATGGTCGTCCATCTAATCCACTCGCCAACACTTGTAAATATAAAATCCGTTGGTCTGCGTCGGGTTGGATTGTTTCTACAATATTTACCAATTCATCTCGTAATTTTCTGTTTTCAGTCCATTCTCGAATATCCTCCGCTGTAATATCATAACACAATTCTCCATCTTCGTTCCGTTCTAAATAATCATCACCCTCATCACTATAACCATAATTTACCTCTTTGTAATCATATTTGGTCGTAATAGTCATATAGTCATCATATTCATATTCTCGAAACTCTTTTGTTCTTAAATCGACCAATCCATTTTCGAACCCTAAAAGATATTCTTGTTTATTGAATGTGTCTTTGGTCTGTTTTACAAGGGGTAATAGTTGTCGAACTATATCATTAAACGCTCCGCCTTTTGAGGTCATACCCCTCAATAATCTCATCAGTTTCGGTAATTCTTTATCATCTAATTCGACCGCTCCTTGTAATTCCGCCTCTAATAATTCATACAAATCCTCACTTATATATAGTGTTAATTTATATCTTTTCTTATCATCAGTTTCATTCCACCATCGATTATTTTTATATAAGAATAGTTGTCCCTCCTCCATCACAATATATTTATTCCATTCCTCGATATATCTATCCGCCAATTTCTTCGCCGATAATAAATCCTCCCATTCTTCGTATGATTTCTCCTCATCATATATGGGTATTTCTAATGCCTCGTCGAATGGTTTTTGTATATAATTAATCGAAATGTTGAATTGTGTTTTTAAAATCGTTTGAATATCCGTCAATATCTCCGCATACCACAATTCTTTTAAAATCATAAATCCATCTTGGCAAGGGACTATATCCTCGATTTTGAATTGTTTGTGTTCTACAAGATAAGATATAGATGTTTCTTGTAATAATCTTTCGACAGATTGGGACCACATCGCCATCACACCTCTTTTTTTCTCGTTGATGTCTTTCCATTTGTTAGGGTCTGCCTTTAATACCGCTTTTTCGATTGTGTCTTTGTTTTCTCGATATACGATTTCAATAACAGATTTAATTTCATTTTCAATATCGATAATCTCTTGGATTAAGTTCGTATCATTTGTAATGATATTGTGTTCTCTTAACCAACCATTATAAGACCCACCGAACATAAGACAAATTGGTAGGTTCTTTGCGATGTCTTTTGAAACCTTATGATGCCTCATAATTGCTGTTCGAAAATGTTGGGGATTATCGACATATTTTTTTAATGAAACCATAGGGATATTATGATGATTACAAATCTCCATTATGATTGTCGGTTGGGCATTCACCATATCAATATCGATATATATCCCATCACATAACGAATGTCTTGTGGGTCGATGATAAACCGATAAAGATGTATGATATGCTGGGATTGACCGACCCCATTTGTGTTTTGGTAAATGAAATGATACGATGAACTTTTTTTGTTTTTTGTTATAACATTCTTTATATTTGATGATTTGGTCTAATTCGGTCTTATAAGGTATTCCGCTATACCTCTTAATTCCGTCATAATTAATACCCATTTGATTTTTGATAAACCCATAAACCTTTTTAATATCCGTCATCTCAACCATCTTTTTCTTATCGAAAATCGTTGATTTATATGTTTCGGGATTTAATCGCCACTCGAAAATGGGTTGAGGGTTCTGTGGTTCTCCAATTGAAATTGCCGAGATAATTGCGTCGTCATTCTGTAAGTCAGTCATTCTATATTATAGTTATAGATAATAAATTGTCTTTATATTGATTATTCTTATAAATATATTTCCAAATCAATTTTTTTTATAATTCGTAATTAATTAATATTCGTTCTGTTTTTATCTCTAAATATTTCTTTAAAAAGGTTTTCAATTTTATAAGCATTAAAATTATTCGCCTAAATAATTTTAATCTTTCTCTTAATATATTCGTTTAAAAAATCCCTAAACATTCTCCGCCAATATTTCGATATTCTGTATTTTCGCTAAACTTTCTTGTAAAAATAGTATAGTTTTCTCTTTATCTGCTACGGCAAAATCGTCTAATGCTTTCTGTATCTTTGCTACATACGGCAATAATATATCATATTTCTTCATATCTTCATCGCTCATTCCACATCGATATTTGTAATAATATGCCTTATTCTTACTCTTAATCTTCTCGGGATTATCGGCATAAACTTTGCGTTTATACTCTCTCATATATGTTCTTGCGTCAATTGGTTCAGTCATCTTATAGTATAGTATTATATAATAAATTGTCTTTATATTAATTAAAGATATAAACAATAAATATAAAAAAAAGTATTTTATATTAATTAAGTTAAATAAATGTTTCTAAATAAATGTTTATGTTTTTATATTTCTAAAAGTTATAGGCGGGGTTCGGGGTTTTCTTTTCATAACTATCCATTCGACACAATAATATATTACCCTCATTATCCTCTTCGCCTCCATCATACCCTAATATATGGGACACTCCGTCGCCTTGAATACAATATTTAATAAATAATTCGAATACCCCATTATCTTTTAATAATCCAACCAATAATTCAGTTTCTTCGTTTTCACACAATTCCTCAATCATCTCCATCGTAATCGGTTCGGGTTCATTTTCAATATCCGTCGTCATTCTACAAATCGAACAAGTTCCATAGTCAATAGCACTCTCGATACAATCTCCGCAATATTTATGTCCGCAATTGTGTAATTTATCCGCCACTCTTTCTTCGCAATAATCCTCTAAACAAAGGGGACATTTCGTATCAGTATCCACAAAATCACTCTCATCTTTTTCATATGTCCCTAATGTCTGCCCCTCTAAATGTATAAATATTGAGTGAGGTGTAAAATAACATAGGTTTTCATTTGTATATTCTAAAACCGCCGTCTTTTGTTGTTCCCAATCTAATTGTCGAAAATAATAAGACACATTCCATTTATCATTATTTATAAAACAAAGGTAAGATGTCGGGTCATCTGCCTCCATAGTAATATCCATATCCTCGATATTAAACTTGTATTCTTTGTGATGATTATCATACATATAGGTCGCAATCTTTCGTTCTATTCCAGTCCATTTTTGTTCTAATGCCTTACAAAATATTCTTTTTAACACATCATCGAAATTGTGTCGATGATTTAATTTATTCTGTTGATATTGTGGGGGATATGTGGTCTTAATTATATTCCCATCTTTGTCTTTGGTGGTTTTCATAATTAATCTCGTTTGGTTTTGGTTCATTCTATTCATTTCTATTATAGTAGTAGATATTAACTTGTCTTTATATTGATTATTCATATAAATATTTAATGTATTTATCTTTCAATTTTATAAGCAATTTTATTTCAATTTTATTTTAAATCGATAAAGAATTGTAAATTAATTATTTGTAGGTTTTTCTAAACATTCTATTCTTTTATAAGAAAATATAGTATAAATCTCTTGCGGTAGAAAGTAGGAAACCTAACAAGGATTTCGAATAATATTATAACTTTTTTTAAGCAAATATTTTTTGAAAAAGTTTCTTTTAAAAAAATTATAAAATATTTCTAAAAATGCGTTAAGTTTTCTACTTTTGTTAAGTTTTCTACCTTATACTAATAAATCATATAAATAATACTATAATAGGGATACATAGGAGGGTCTTATCTCTCTCTTTTTTTACCTCCCTTACTTTTTTTACCTCCCTTACTTTTTTTATTTTTCGTTAAAAGAAAAAATTGATTTGCTTTGCTAACAAATCTTTATAAGAATAATTATTATAAGATGACCTCGATTGAATTGAAAGAACAAATGAAAGTGTTAAAAGCACAACAAAAGGAAAATGATAAGAAATTAAATGCTATGAAAAAAGAATATGACCTATGGAAAGGAATAATGGCGAGGCAACATACATTCTGTTATGTGAATAATTATGCCGACAAATACCCATCATTCGAGGAAATGGTAATCCAACAGAACTGGAAAAACACCCGATTTAACCCGACCGAATGGGAGTTCTTATTTAATGAATTAAAATATACTGATGCTGATTTCTTTTCGATATTTATGGGTTGGAATACTGCTATACAAAATATTTGCTGGTCTGACCGAAAATGCTCGATATGTTTGGAATATTATACAAAAGATAGAACGATGAATAAGTTTGTGAATTGCGGACATTATTGTTGTAATGGTTGCTATAAAAAATTACCAAAAGAAAACGGACATAGAAAATGTGTAATTTGTCGAGAAAGTGAAGCACCAAAATAATTGCCTATAAAATTGATTTAAATTGCTAATAAATTATTAAATCAAAAAACACAACAACAATAATTTAATTTAATTACTTAAAAAAATTGATTTGGATTGCTAATAAATATTTATATCAATAATCAATATAAAAGAATGTCTTACAAAGCACAATACAATAATGTCGTCGATGAACTGCGAGAGTTCGGTTTAAAACACAGAACTAATTGGGTCAAACAATCGGGCGGAGTTTTCGGTAAAGGGTTTATTGCGACAGAGGATACAGAAAAACTTAAACAATATGCGACTGGTAAAGATGGAACTTGCGTCAAAGAAAGTTTATTAATGCTGGTAAAAATGAAAATAAAAGGACAAAATCCCGTTTGGGTTCAAGGTGAATTACGAGGTCGAGGTGGTGATTGGAATGAAATAGATGATAATAGAGGAATGCCTATGTATCATTGCTGGGTCGAATTAAATGAAAAAGTATATGACTTTTCGAATGGAACGAGAACCATAGCAGACCGAGATTTATTCTATATGTATCGTCGAGTGGTAAAATCACAAGAAGTCCCGTATAATCTCATTAAAAAGGGTGATTATGAATATTCTATAAATCATAATTTCGAACGGGACAGATTACCATTTGCCGAGATTATTCGAAAAAAACAAAGACGATTTGGATATAAGGCAAAAGAATAAATATTTAGTGGCGGACAATACTTATAAAATTGAAAAAAAAATTGAAATGGTTTTTAAGAATATATTTATATCAATAATCAATATAAAGACAAAGTAATAATACAAACTATAATAAGAAAATGAACCCAACAGCGAACGCAAATATTACTAATAAGGAGAAATGGTCTTTGGAGGCAAAGGCAAAACAAGGTTGGAAATGTTATTACATCGAACGAGATGCGATATATGATTTACAGACCACTCGAAATGCGTTGAGAGCAGAGGTCTTACAATTACGAACTAATCCACAAGGGGATTTCGAACACTTAAAGCAGATGTTTCTAACTCTATATGATAAGGTAGGTGAGGTTTGTGATTGCCCGATTTGTTATGAACCTATGGTAAAAGAAAATACATATGTGGCGATGTGCGGACATTTGGTCTGTAAAGAATGTAAATCGAAAATTGTAGAATGCCCTATTTGTAGAAAAAAATATTAAAACTAAACCAAATAAAAATCAAACTTATAAATATTTTAACCTAATTTAATTAATCAAAAAACAATAAAAATATAGGGGAAACCCTTTTTTTTGCCCTTAAAATTGAACTTTTTTATCTGTATTTTTTAATACACATAAAACATAACAATATAACAATTTAAAAAAAATTGATTTACTTTTGCTTATAAAATTGATTGATAAATACAGAATATATTTATATCAATAATCAATATAAAGACATCTCAATAAGATATAATAAGAATGAATAAAATGAGTATCACCAATTTAACTGATAATTTGGCGGAGGCAAGGGAGAAACAAATACAGATTGCCGAGTTCGAAAGGATTTGGAACATTATTGCGGACAAGAATACTCCGTTAAGTGATTTCAACGGACACTTTTGGGTCGAAAAAGATGGAGTTGTTTATGATGATTACCCTTGGTATATCGAAGAACCCGATTTTAAAAGGGCATTTGGAATAAAAAAACACAATAAATCATTTCAATATGAGGTTTGTAATGAACCCACTACAAATATGTTGGTCGGTATGATGATTAAAAAGAAGTTCGAAGAAACGGGAAGAACCGAACAAGAAATTAAACATCTCATCGGTGAGGTATGGACTGAACCAAAGAAATTGTGTTGTCTATTCAATTCGATAAGCAGACAACAAAAAATAGGTGGGAAACTTGTATTTGGAAGTGTATATATGACGAGTGATAATGGTAAAAAGAAACATTATGTATGTGGGTCGCCAAATGCGAGAATATTTAATGATTTTAAGAAACCATATGACCCGATGGATAGTTTGTAAATAAATTAAATTAAATCTTAACTAAAAAACAACTAAATAAATAAATATTTAGTTGTTTCGATTTTATATACATTTAAAAAAAAATTGAAATGCTTTTGCTGATAAAATTGATTGATATAAAATTAAAACAGAGATAGATATAATCGAAATAAAATGACTGATATTATGACTGAATTAACTAATTTCTTCGCAACGAAAGGGTGTGAAAAATGTCGAGGGTATTTCGATGTTTGGAATAATGATGATGCTAATGATGGTGATATGGGTAAATGTAATGATTGTGGGTTAGATTTCAATACTCTATATCCTCAACCACCGAAACCACAAATAATCCCAAGACCCGACTATTGCTTACCAGTTGGACGACCTAATTATTGGTTAAGCAGACAAAATTGTTGGTGGAATGTGTTATATCATATCCATCACTCACCAAATAAAAAAAATCATAAACAGAGGGCGGGATTAATTAAATACAAAGGTAAGGTCATCTACGGAAATGATGCGGATTTTAATTTAATGGAACACATCGACACTCGACGATTTCATTATGGGTGCGGACACACTTGGACGGAACTTAAAAATGGTGAGGGTATTATCGATTGGGTGATAAACGATATACTCAAAACCCCATCATCTACAAAGGTGATTTGGTCGATGGCGGAATTGACTGAATTAGGTTTCGAACATATCCCCTACACAAATGAAAAGGCGTTAATCAACAAATCAAAAAAGACCTTCTATTGTAGTTGTAAAGATATTAAAAGTGGTAAAAAAGATTACAGCGATGTCTGCGGAATTGAATGGGCGAGAAACTTTTGGAAAGATGTATTATAAATATAACACATATTTCGATTTCAATATTGTATAGCATATATTCTTTAAATTGTTTTCATATATAATTAATTAAAAAACTTAAAAAAAATAAGGGGAAACCCTTTTTTTATGCCGTATGTAGAGTAATGACCTCTGTAAATCCTTTGCGAAATCTATTGGTAGGGTCTGCCTCCATATCGATTATTAAAGGCGACATTTTTTCTGTTGTAGCATATTTATATACAGCGAGTAATTCATCTTTGGTAATACCTAACCCGAACTCACTTAAAATAACATTTACCTCCCTATTACCACTCAATTTTAACAACACCATATAAGAGCAATTGTTTCGAATAATTTTTGGTATTTTAAAGTATGACTGACTAATAAACACAACAGATACATTTAGTTTTCTTGCTCTTATATAATAATTTTCAACCATAGTTAAATCCTTACTCAATACCAAGTCGTCCCACACTACTAAATGATTAACATCTTTATCGAACTTATCTAATGGTGGAGTATTGCTTAATCCCTCTTTTATTACTATTTGGTCGCATTTAGAAGTAATCCATTTATACAAAGGTTCATCTTTGTTTTTAGTAATTATGGTGATTGTTTGGAATGTGCCTTTATCACCACTGCTAAATATTCGAATAAGATTTACTAAATAATTGGTCTTACCCGAACCCGAGGGAGCAACGACACACATACGAAATGGTATTTTTAAATTATGTAAATGATAGTTGGGATTATCTACCTTATCAAGAAACTCTTTTGGGATTTTTTCATACATATTAACAATCTTACCGCCATCAATATCGGGCGGATTGTCTGACTTCTTCTTTTTAGGAGGCATTCTATAATATTAATATAGATATTAAAAATAACAAATAAAACAAATCGATAATTTTTTATATATATGTATATTATATAATGGCGTCATACTTACCACCTTTGGAAAATCTCGCAATATTCGACCCAAGTGTATTTCGACATAATGAAAATGCTTTAACGATTGATGAGGGATTGAAATATTTTTTAGCATATCCAGCGGCACAAGGAGCAGAGGCACTACAAGCGATAGATGTAAATGGTATTGCTACATTTAACTCGAATGTAGTATTTGCGAGTGCTAATCCACCTACATCTGCGGGAACACAACCATTAGCAAATGATAGTTCAACAAAAATGCCTACGACTGCTTGGGTTCAAACTGCTATTGGAGCAACTAATTTATTAACTTCTAATAACACTTGGACTGGGACAAACAATTTTAATAATGATATAGTGGTTAAAGACCAAATAACCCTTACTGAAAACACAGCGGTTTCGAATACAACGATGTTTCAACAAGTCAATTCATTTACAACCAATTTAACTGGAACACTACCTACTTATGCTTTGGCGGTTAATTCTACAACTATTCAATCATATACAAATAATAATGATACTATGACTTTTTCTACGGGAGTTAATTTTAATAATGTTGTTTTACCTTCATCTACGGGATTTCTACCACCACCTAATACTATTTCTACACAATTGACTACTTGCGATTGGGTTCAACAAGCAATTACGGAAGGAATAAATAATTTATTAGCAAATGATAACACTTGGACGGGATTGTATAATAATTTTAGTAGTGATATGGCGGTTAGTGGTGCTTCTTTTAGTTATACGGGAGCAATACAATCACCTACTAATGATGGAACATATGTAGCAACAAATCAATTCGTTCAATCTGCTATTCAAGCATCTCAACAAGCAAATAATACTTATGCGGGATTACAAGAAACATTAATTTATAGCGAAATACCTTATGAGTATTCATCGTTAGGTAGTGTGGTGGGTAATGCTATGTATAATTATGGACCGAGTGCTTTGTCGTTTGCCGTATCTAAATCTTTTAATACTACGGGTTATTCTGCTACGGATAGTGTGTATGTTTGTTTTAACCCTACAAATCCTATTTCAGCATTAGGTCAAAATACTCAACTTTTTTTTACACCCGTCCCACAAACCTCATTCGAACCTTGTGTTCTTGCCTTTTCTGCTGACGGACAATATGCTATTGCTACGAGTGATACTTATGCTACAAATGCGGCAGAAACTTATATAATGAGTAAAAGTGCTGGTAATTCGGGGACTTTTAATGCGGTTCAAGGCGGAGTATTTTATCATTTTTTTAATGATGCTTGTTTATCTGCTGACGGACAATATCAACTATTAGCAGAAATAAGTGGTAGTAATCCTATGTATTTGTCTGTCGATTATGGTATTACATTTAGCGGGGTCGCTACTACTGGCGTTTGGTTTTCTTGTGCTATTTCTGCTACGGGTAAATATCAAATGGGCATCGCTCAATTTCAATTTATAGCAAATAGTAGTGATTATGGAGCAAATTGGACTTATACTAATTTTTCGGTTAATTCATTTTTAAAATGTTGTATGTCGGCAAACGGACAATATCAATTCGTAATATGTAATAATGGTGGTTCGCCCGATAGTGCTTTTGTTAGTGAAAATTACGGACAAACTTGGACGAATATCGATAGTTATATAGGAGCACAAAAATTATGGGTAAATTGTTGTATTACTGATTGTGGAAGAGTAATGATTGGTTATGAAAATACTGGTGGTGGTTATTATTCACTTGATTATGGAAAAACTTGGACGGCAACAGCATTCGCAACATTTCTTAACGGAGCATCTAAACCTACTTTTTGTGTAAATGGTAAGTATTTAATAGGACAAAAATCGGGTTCTTTACCTTATTATACACAATTTCCCGCTATTTTCTAATAATAGTATATAGTATATTATGTTGGCGAGTGATGGTCAAACCATTTCGATATTGGAAGACATATTGGGCGAAAAGAAACCAGCGAGAAGTTGGTGGGTAAAATATTGTTGTTTTTGTAAGAAACAATAATACTATATATTATATGTTAAGCGAAGTATTTTGGGTTGCTTTTATTACAACGGCGAGTGGAATGATAATTAAATTAGCATCTATGGCGTATAAATCGAAATGTAGTGAGTGTTCTTTTTGTTGTATTAAGGTGATACGAAATGTGGATTTAGAAGAAAAAGAAACCGAGTTTATGATTAAAAACAAACCATCGACCCCACCAAATACAGAAGAAACAAAAGACGAAGAAAAATAATAATATTAATTATATATGGATAAGGGTAAAGATATTTTACAATTCAGTAATCCAAACATAGTAGCAAAGAAAGCATATAAATATTTTGGCGAGAATATACCAATATACTTATCGACCAAAAAAGATAAGAAGTATATGGTAATAAATCCCGATGGTAAAAAAGTTCATTTCGGGCAGATGGGAGCAGAAGACCATACCAAACATAACGACGAGAAACGAAGACAGAGTTATTTACGAAGAAGCACTAATATAAGAGGGAACTGGAAAGATAATCCCTACTCACCTAATAACCTCTCTATTAATTTACTATGGTAGAAAGTAGGAAACTTAACAAGGATTTAGGATTATTTTAAATATTTTATTTAGCAATATTAAATAAAATATATTTACAAAAAAAAGATTATAGAAAAGTTCGAAAAGTGTGTTAGGTTCTCTACTTTTCTACCGCAATCATTTAGGCAATTTTAGGTAAATCTCTTAATTTTTAATCTTTGCCTTTATTATAGAAAGATGTCGTCATTTCAAACAGATATTACAGAGCAATATTTAAACAAAATATATGAGGATTTACAAAAAGAGCAAATAAAACTGATGAATGATATGAAGACGGGTGTGGATAATGTTAAAGAAAGTTCGATTACCAAACAGATTACCCTTATTAATACCATAAATGTAGCAGTAATGAGATTAAGAAATAATCGAAAAAAGGTAGATTTGTAATGTTTTATTATATCTATTAATTATATATAATGGTTCGCACAATTAACTCTGTTTATATGCCGATGAATAGTAGTCGAATGTTAGCAAGACAAACAAGAGGAGCAAAGATGCTGGGTAAGGGAGCATTTCTTTTAGACGGAGGTATGGGAGGTCAAGCAAGTTATTCGTCTGTTGATGACTATGTCGCCACTACTGGACGAGCAGTTCGAGGTGGGGGTTTAGGATTTTCACCACCACCAAAACATTTAGGTATGAATAAAGATGCTATGAATAAGAAAATCGAAAGTTTAATGGTAAAACCCAAAACCAAAAACATTAAGTTCAACCTTTAAGGGTTTAGAAGAATTAATTAAAAGGGATTTCTATATTATTTTTTATCTTTGAATAATATATAATATGAGTTGCGACAAACTGGTTTTTGATTTATCCCAAGAGGTCGAAGGTTCTCCAAATGTTTTCATTAAGAAGGACTGGTTGAATATTTTAGACAACCAAAACGGCAATTACAACAGCAATCAGTCGGTCATCGATACATCGCAGTTGTCTAATAGCAATAAGTATATGTCTTATCGGGAGGCATATTTAGTAATACCGATGCTTTTAACTCTCGCATCACAAACATTAGCAACGGCATCTTTTTTTCTCCCCAATACCGCTGCTAATTCTGCCGATTATTCTATTGGTCTTAAAAGTTGGTTCGGTCAGATAATTCACTCCCTTACCCTCGATTACAACGGCACTACGATAATTCAGCAAACGCCTTATATAAATATGTGGAATAGTTTTAAACTTATTACATCACTCTCTACTGCCGATATTCTTACTATTGGTTCTACAATTGGTTTTTATCCCGATGACCCTTTGTCTTGGTCTTTTCAAGGTGCTATTTCGGCAAATGGTTTAGGAACTTGTAATAACACTAATTTCGGGACCACTGTATTCGGCGGTGTTGTATCGGGTGTGTTTAACAAGTTTAACTCTGCGGGAGGTAATCAAGGTTTTATGAAGCGTCAGCAATTTATCAATTATGATGTTGGTGGAACAAGTGGTTCTGCTACATTTGCGGGTCAGTTGGACGGCGACCAAGTTAGAACCCTTTGGAAGTCATATGTTTCTACCAAGGTTAATGGTTTAGACGCTACTAACCAAGGTGTATTTCAAGTATCTATTACTGCTATTGTTTATCTTAAACATCTACATTCTTTTTTCCAAATGACCCCTCTGTTGAAAGGTGTGTTTATGAAGGCAACTCTCACACTCAACAACACCACAATCGATTTTACGACCGATGCTGCGGGTGGTGGTGCCGTAACGAGTTATACTCTCAATTCAGTTTCTAACTCTGTTGGAGGTATTTGTCCTCTTATGTTGGCGAGTGGTCTTGCTAATAATGGTGGAGCAAGTGCCTTTCAAGCGGGAGATATGACTTATAGAGCAAACATTTCAGTTGGAGCGGTTTGTTTGGATAGTGCCTTAAAATCTACTGCTGGTGTTGCTGACGGAACATTATCAAGAAATATTTACCTATATGTGCCTTCTTATACTTTTAACCCAGTATTCGAACAAGCATATTTGTCCTCACCAATTAAGACGATTAAATATACTGATGTGTATCAATACCAAATTACTAATATTACCGCCAAGACGGGACAGATTAATAACCTACTTACAAATGGTATTGCTAATATTAAATCTGTTCTACTTTTGCCCTTTTATTCTGCCGCCACAAATCTTATTATAGGAGCGGCAGCGGGAGCACTACCAGTATATCAATCACCATACGACCCCGCTGGAACGGGTATGACTTCGCCTTTGTGTCTTTTGTCTAATTTCAACATAGTTGTAAGCGGACAGAATACTATTTACAATACTGAACGCTATGCCTTCGAGCAATTTGCTAATCAGTTATACGGCACAAATGCGGTAAATGGTGGAATGACTGATGGACTTACAAGTGGTCTTATCGACCAACTCTCATTCGAACAAGGATACTGCTATTATTATGTCGATGTATCTCGAATGCTTCCCGTCGAGGAAAGTGTCCCCAAATCCGTCCAAGTTATCGGGCAAAATATGTCGGCAAGGGCAATCGACCTTTGGTGCTTTATTGAGTATGGTGTTGATGTTTCAATCGACATTCTTACTGGGGCAAGAGTGTAATATAATTAATCTACAATTTTAATAAAAACATAACATTATATATGATTTACTTATATATAATGACCTTTTAGGCGTTATTTCGTAATTAAGAAATTGTCCTTATCTTTTTTCTTTGCTATATATATAATGGAGCATTCAGTCGTTCGAGTAAAGGTTTCACCGAAACAGATTAGCAAATTACGCAACGGACATAGAGTTCGAATTAAACCGCCAACGATGGAGGGCGAAGGAGTATGTATGATTGTAAATCCCGCCAATTATGATATTATCAATCGAACATTTAGTCGTAGTAAAGGTTTAGAGATTGCTTTATCCCCACAAGAAATATTAGCAAATCAAGAAGCATCACCACAGATGGAGGGACAAGGCATCTTTGGTAAGAAGTTCGATAGATGGTTGGGTAAAACAATTGGTAAAGACAACCAAAGAGCATTATACGGAACGGCAAGACAATTTTTACCCGTAGCACAAGGAGCATTAACCGCTGGTTTAACCGCTGGTGGAACTGCTTTGGGTGCTTTTCAACCCGAATTAATCCCTTTTATACCGGGCGGGGTTGCTGCCTTATCTGCTCTCGGTAGTGATTATTTAGCAAATCCATCATCTTATCAATCTAACGCTGGTGGGTCAAGGGCAAAATTAGCAAAGAATATGGCGGGACGAATGATACAAGATAGAGCATTACAAGAAATTAACGCCCAAACGGGAGCAAATCTCGGTGCTTTGGATAGAGCATCAATCGAACAAGCATTAGCAAATAAAGCGAGAGGCGAGATGAATAAGATGGCGGTTCAACAGAAACAGAGTTTAGATAGTTATTACGGCAATATGTTCGATGGTATTGAAGGTAATGGTCTTTATGCTGGTAGGGTAAGAGGTGGAAGTATGCGAAGAACTGGTGGTGCGGTTGGATTAAATGGTTCTATGATTAATACTCAATCACCCGCTTTACGCTCACAACCTTTTAGTGCTAATTTTCAATTTCAACATACTCTCCCTCCCAATTTTCAAAAGTTTAGCAGAGGTAGTGGATTGGGTTTAGGGTTATACACTTAATAATATTTAGGGCAATAATAATAAAAATATATTTACGGATTAATGTATAAATTATTATATATTAATACTATATAAGATGTCGCTTACAGATACACAGATACGAGAATTATGTGTTAAGATGAATATCCCACTCGCCAAAGAGGGTATTATATTTAAAGACGAAGTCCCAATCCCTATGGAGTTTAATAAAGCATATTTCATTAATTTAGAAGATGAGTTCGATGAAAAGGGTATGTTAAATACTGGTTCGCACTGGACTACTTGTATTATTGTAAAATATCCCTCGGGTGAGATAGACCCTATGTATTTCGATGCTTATGGTATGCCTCCGCCCGAAGTGGTAAAAGAACGAATGATGAAAACCTCTGGTAAGAAAATCCCTTTTAATACAAAGGATATTCAATCCCTAATGGCGAATGCTTGTGGTTGGTATTGTTGTGCGTATCAACACTATATATTTAATTTCAATTGTCGAACTGGTGATATTTATTTGGATACTGAAAAGTTTTTAGAATATTTCGACGACCTTAATAAGTCAATTGACTTTAAAAAGAATGAATGGGTATTAAAACACTTTTTTCAATCTGCCGACCCTAAATTAAGAAAGGCAATCGAGATTACAGCAAATACAAATAATATAACAGAAGATAGTAATGGAGGTATTGATATTTCTAAAATACCCGTTGGAGTTAATATGAAGTAGAAAGTAGGAAACCTAACACTAATATCGAACTAATTTAAAATAATATTTTTAGAAATAATTTTAAAAATATTTTACAAAAAACAATTTATAATATTAAATGAAAACCTTGTTAAGTTCTCTACTTTTCTACCAATCTATTTCAGTTTAATATAAGTATCCGCCATCGCTTTCGATGACCCCATTTCAGTCATATCATTAGCAAGTGCCTTGCTCTCTTCGCTCGTTTTAGCATACTTATCAGTAAGAAATGTATGTCTTAATTGATTAACCCCAACCTTTTTATCGAATATTTTATTTAATCTTTGGTTCAATTTAACACTACTCAATTGACCCATATTAGCATCGAATAGCAAATAAGGGGTTGGATTTACCTTAATCCATTTAGCAAGAATGTTTTTCAATTGTGTTGGTATATCGACGATTTGTTGTCCGTATGTCTTTGCCGTCTTATATGAATTGAATACCATCTTATTCTTATCCAAAAAATTATCTTTTTCTTTGTCGATGCTGGTAATTTTAAAATCGACGAAATCTTTGCTACGCCTTGGAGGGCAAAACATACCACCCAATACGGCAACAATAATATAATTCTGTATCTGTTGTAGGTCAGACGGAGTAAGGGTTTTCTTTTTATATAGCAATTCTGCTGTTCGTTTGAGGTCATCATATACAACTTTAACATCATTTCCGTTAATCCAACTGGCGTCTTGTGCGTCGGTCTTTTCTTGCTTGTCTATTTCTTTGTTGTATTCCCTAACATCACTCAACATTAAATCTCTGTAAGGTTTCTTATCGGTGATTATTACTAAACTACTCAATATGGTTTTTCGTCGGTTAGGTGGTATATCTTTTAGAAACTCTAATACTTTATCAGTATCGTCGAACTTACTTAAATCCGCTAAACCCTCACCCCATATTTTCGAATATAGGTTTTTTAGAATAGAACCATAGGTAGTTAAAGAAGATTTACTTAATGCTGGTCGCTTTTCGGCAATATACTTTTTAATGTGCTCCATTATATAATAAAGGCATAGATAATAATTTAGCAGATTTAATTAATTATTAATATTTATATTCGTTTATTTTTATATTTTTATATTGACCTATAATATAAATGACCGAGATACGAAGTTTAAGAAATGATTTAACTTTTGGTTTAACAAAAGAAATCGATTTAGTCGAACATTTAGAAAGAGTATTATGTCCCGTATATAATGAAACACATTTTATAAATACAAAGGATTTGTATGATGATGAGTATTGCTCTTATGATTTTGAAGGTGATATTAATAAAACACATATCGAAGTAAAGAGCAGACGAAATACAAAATATCAATATAATACAACTATTATACCAGTTCATAAGATACAAGAAACAGATAAAAAACAAGTATTCGTATTCTATTTTACAGACCAAATATGTTATATCGAATACAATAGGGAATTATTTAGCACATTTAAAACAAAAATGATTAAAGTATTTAGACAAGGCAGATATGACCCACCAACATTACATTATGAAATACCAGTTAATCTGTTAATTAATTTTTTATAATAATATATATATGTCTTATATAATAACAATACCCTCATACAATAGGGCAGAAGGATTACGAGATAAGACCCTTGCTATGTTAAAGAAACAAGGTGTCCCAAAAGGTAAGATAAATATATTTGTCGCAAACAAAGAAGAAGCAGAAACATATAGGAATACTATACCAAAAGATTTATATAACAAAATAATAATAGGGGTTAAGGGTTTATTACCTCAATTAAAGTTTATTATAAAATACTATCCCGAAGGCAAACAACTCGTTCGTTTCGATGACGATATTGAGAGTGTATTTAAAAAGAAACATAAAATAAGTGAGGGAGTGAGTAGAAGACAAATGGACGAAACAAGATTGCTTAATTTAGATGATTTTATAAAACGAGCATTCGAAACATTACGAAAAGAAAACCTTACCTTTTGGGGAATAAATAAAACATCGAACCCTTTTTTTATGACTGATGGATATACGACAGACCTACGAGTTATTGTAGGTAATGTAAATGGTTGGATTAATTCTTATGACCCATCATACGACTATGTTGTAAGCACAGCAGAAAACTATGTAGGACAAGATATAGAAAATACTTTACGGCGTTATATTACTGATGGAGGGATTGTTCGATTTAATGATGTGGGTTTTACTGCTGGTAAGTATATGGCGACGGGCGGAATACAAGATGATATTGGAGGCAATAAGAAACGATTACAATTAATTAAAAAGAAAAACAGAATGTATAAAAAAGTGTATGGTAAATATGGTGAGATTGTGCCTAATAAGAACCAAGGCGAAGTGTTTCGTTTAATTCGAAATCCCGACAGAATGAAGGGCGAAGGTATTTTATATGACGAGGCGGATTTAGACAATTGTTAATTCTATAATTATTATTTTTGTAAAATATTTTATATTAGTATATAATATAAAATGTGTGGTAATCCAAGATGTAAAAGCATTAATATATTCTATCTATGTGATGATGAAAAGATTTTTATTCATTATGATAAATATCACAAACCAATATGGATACAACATTACGACAAGTTTGAAAAAGAACGGACATTCTTACGAGATATAAATAAGATATTTAAATGCGAATATGTAGAATTGCCTATCGATAATCAATTATTAAGATTTGATACATAAAAAAAGGGTTATTAATTGATTTTTAAGATTAAATATGAAATAATAATATGAAATATGATATAAAGTATTAATAAAATTAATTTTATTAATGTTTAATATTGATTTTTGCTATATTATATGAATGTTAAGATGAATATTCATATAATTCTAATGTTTTTCTGTATAAATGATTAATTTTCGTCTAATAGTTCGTCGTCTTCGTCGTCTTCGTCTTCGTCAATCTCGTCATTAATAACTTCGTTAATCTTTGTTTGTTTTTTACCTCTTATTACTGGTGCTCTCCAAGTTGTATCTAATGGATTTAAACTCATACCATATTCGAATGTTTCACCCTCAATATAATTATCTGCCTCTCCATCTTTGTATATGGGTTTTAAATGTTTGAATGATGAGTAATCGACATAATGATGCGTTCTCGAAAATCGATGATTAACCTTTGCGAGATGTGGAAACATATCAACGAGATATTGTGCCTTCTGTAAATGTGCGTTCGGTTGTGAGTATATCGTATCTGTATTACCCCCTTTCTGCGCCATCGTTCTAACCTTTTCCGCCAAGAAATTATTGAATAACGCCGTTGGAAATCCCGCCTCCATTACTCTTATGGATAAATCTGTATCTTCGTTCCATTTGCCTCTCCAACCTTCCGCTATTAAATTATCAGTAATTAAATCATTCGATAATAAGATTGATGAATATATACGAGAGTTATAAACAACTGGTTTTAATTTTGTATTTGACGCTATTCCAAACATCGTATAATTGTGTCCGCTCATTTTTATATTTGTAAATCTATCACAGAAATCCTCTATTGCTCGAAATACAACTCCGCCTTTTACAAGTGTTCTTTCTCCATTCGAACATCTTTTATATGAAATGATATTGTCGTCGAGTATCCAGTGCCTCTTTGCTCCTATCGAAATCGAATGTCGCCAAACAAAGTTTCTTACGGGAATGCCTCCACTCTTTAATGTCTTGGAATAATTTTCGGGACAAACCAATAATTTTTCGATTGGAATGACTTTCGCATATTCATCATATTCGAATGGTTCGACAACCACTTTGTAATCTAATCCACTCCACTCCAAATATCTCTGTGTTGTTCTTTTTTCATATCGACCTAATGATATTACATATATCGGGTATTTATTTTTTAATGGTTCGGGACACACCCACATTTTCGATTTATATGGGGATAATTCAATTGGTCTTTTGGGAAACCAAACGCTCGTTGTGCTTTCTGTGATTTTTATCTCGAACACATCAATCATATTTTTAATAAACTTTTTTCTTTTTTCAGTATCACATCTTTCAATTGAAATTGTAATTGTAGCACATTCGTATTGTTTTTGATTGCTCTCGAATGAAGGCATAAACTTATATTCTAATTGTTCGTCCCAATTAGGTTGTTTTGACGCTTGTTTGTATTCTAATGGTTTTGTCCCCATCGACAGACCAATTGTCTTTAATAATATTTTAAACGCCTTTACGAAATCGTCCATTTTTTCAATTGACGGGGTATGAACCACTATCTCTTGATACTCTTTATCAACTTTAAACTTTTTATCGAATAGTGAGGTAAAGTTAATCATTATCTTTGCTTTCTTAATATTAATATCAACGATGTCTTTATATTGATTTTTCTTATAAACAATTTGATTTGTATATTCTGTATTTAGATTTATATCTTTCAATTTTATAGGCAAAAGCATTTCAATTTTTTTTTCAATTAAAAAAGACGGCAATTCAGTTATTTCGAATGTAATGTTTTCGTCAGTCATTATTATACTTTATATTGAGTTATTAATTTTTTGATATTTCTTAATTAGTATAGTATTTTGATTGGTAGAAAAGTAGAAAACTTGACGCTCTTTTTGAACTTTATTATAACTTTTTATTTGCTAAATCTTTTTAAAATAATTTCTTTAAAAACATTTTTAAATTAATCCTAAATCTGTGTTAGGTTTCCTACTTTCTACCATTCTTAATTCTTTTTCTTTCTTATACTCGCCATATAATCTTTCGCCTCTTGACTTCCTTTTACAAATCGACCTTTTCTCATACCAGTTCCAGTTGCCTTTTGTAATTCTTTTGCTCCCATAGCACCCAATTTTGAACCCAAAGCAGAACCAGCAACACCAGCAACGGGGTTTCCACCAGTAGCAAATGTAGATAATCCACCTAATACCGCACCCGAGGCAGCGGGTATTCCATATCTAATTAAATCGGTTGCTAATCCGCCTTTCTTCGATGTGATATATTTACCAACATCTTTACCAACTTTCGCTACGGGTTTAAATGCCTTCTCGGTTGGTTTAATAACCTTTTCTTTAAAACCTTTATCGATTGTCTTTCCTAAATCCTTAAATGCCTTTCCAATATCGATTTTTCCGCCAGTCATACTTGTTTCGCAATGAGGGCAAACAATTCGATTTTGTAATAATCCCGTTGCGTATCGAGGTCTTCCATAATCCATAGGGGACATAGGTGGGTGAGCGAGATGTTCGGGCGACGGCAATCCCATTCCGTCCATTTGTCTTGGGTGATATACACCTCTATCTCCGCCGATAAGATGTTGTCTATAATCACCCATCATAGCACCTCCACAAACCGCTCCGCCGAATAATTTTCTAACATCTTTCTTGAAAAACTTTCCCGCTTCATTAACACTAAACTTATCATCAGCAATCTTCTTCTTGCTTTTCTTTCCACCAAAGGTGCTTATAACATCATTCACACTAAACTTTTGGTCGAGTAGTGGTGTCCCTTGACCTCTTACACCTCTGTTTGCTCTTATACTCGCCATATGGTCTTTTGCTTCTTGACTTCCTTTAACGAAATGAGGCATTCTTATAGAATTATGTGAGATAATATTTTTACCAATTTTTTCATTATATCCCGCCCCCGTAGTAATTACATTTGCTCTTGCTCCTATTGTCGTTAATGTATTACTAAACTTTCGTAAAAATGTGAGGTTTTCGAATAATGATTTTGTATCTTGTTTGACGAACTTTTGGTCTGTTTCATCGCCTATACCATTTGCCTTTAATACACTTACGATAAAATCTTGGCAGTTGTTATCCCTCGCAGAATATCCATAGAACTCTGTTTTACCCATTCGTTCTTCGGTCTTATTCATCAATTCATTAATAGTCAGACCACTTGGTATATTACTGGTTATATCCTTGACTTCTTCTTTTGGTCTTGATGG
>Ga0181350_1000095_pt1 | contig 26777 bp, 45 predicted proteins | sample Su13VDMM110DCMD_FD_130105 | JGI IMG/M metagenome (GOLD analysis project Ga0181350, IMG submission 130105) | Freshwater viral communities from Lake Michigan, USA - Su13.VD.MM110.DCM.D | ecosystem: Environmental > Aquatic > Freshwater > Lake | place: USA: Michigan | collected 2013-07-16
GAGAAAAAAGAACGTACTGCTCTTGCTGGTGTTGCTATTTCTGGTACTGGTGGTCAGTTTACTTGTACTGCAACTACTCTAGCAGTTGGTGATCGTATTAGAATTACTGGTACACTAGGTGGAACTGGCACTATTACTAGTTATGCAACAGGAACTATCTATACTGTTTCTGCTGTTACTGGTACATCACCATCTGTCACTGGTTTTACACTAACCACTGAAGCTGATGTTGCTATTGTTACTACAGCTGGTACACCAACTGGTTTGACATATGCTCCATTTACACTCGTTCTAATTTCTGGCACTGGTAATAGTGCTCAGTACTTTGAACTTCAAGCAACTGCTGACCAAGCAACTGCTACTGCTGCACTAGGTGATGGTGCTGTTGGTGGTTCACAACATGCTGGTTGGGTTAAGCGTACTGTTGGTACTGGTGGTCGTGCTGGTCGTGTTCAGTATGAAACACTAGTTGCCATGGGTTCAATGACTGGTGACCAATCTGACGATATAGAGTTTAAAGATAGCTAATAAATACATAATGTAAAAGGGAGAGTTGTTCTCCCTTTCTTTTTTGAAGATAATATGGTTAGTGAAAAACTAAATGAAGGAAACTTTCTTGTATACGCAATGCATCACTACGATAATCCGCAGTGCCATAGCCTACAAGAATTTGAAGAAGACATAAAGAAGTTCTTATATCTTAAGAAGTTACTTTCCAGATATAAAAATTATGATGAACTGCGAGAGCGATTAATCCTCAATCACATTATTGTTCTTTATAACATCTTCGGTGATTCAGCAACAAGAATGCTGTTTCATAAAATTGACAAATCTTGTTGGGATGTATTAGTTACATTTCTAGTATACCTCGATAGAATGCCAGCAGAGTTACCAGAATACGGTATTATTTTGTCTGATATAGTCTTGGATGAAACGATTATATCAACACTTAGGAAAATTTAATGGCTCGCATAGTAGACAATTTAATTGCATATCGAGTTCTCAAAATGTTAGTCACTAACTTTGAGGACACAGAAGCATTCAAACTAGGTATCATTGATGCTAAGGGTAAGAATATCCGCAAAGCAAATACTCTTAGCACTGGCGAAGAAAGAGATGCATACACTTACTTGAATCGTTTAATCTTTAATGTAAAGAAAATTATCAATAGACTTCCAGGTGGTGAGAGCAAAATGAAATCATTGGTTGCTGCACTTTGGTTAGTTAAAGAACATTATCAATCAGGTAATCGTTCAACTGCAATGCTACAAGAAAAGTTTGACAATATCATGAAGATGTTGGATAATCGAGTGTCGCTCGTTGAGGAAGAGATTATCGTTAAGAAGTTTCTTGAAGAAGACGGTATTGCCAATGTCACTGGTGCAGCAGTATCTACCAATGAACCAAAGATTGGTCCAAAAGAAATTAAGAAATACAAAGCTGGTCAAGCATCCACTATCGCAGGAATGATTCGTCGTCCGAAACCAGTGGAGGTTTAATAATGTGGATGTTAGCGTTTTTCCCTGATGCATTCTTAGCATGGATAATTAATACTATCCTTATTGTTGGTGTTGTTGGATTTGCTGCATCTTTTTTCTTTGGTTATGTAGTTCGTTGGCTTCCAGCCATTGCACCTTATCACTTACTAATACAAGTGGTGAGTATTGTGCTTTTAGTTTCAGGTGTTTACTTTAAGGGTGGATACTCTGTTGAGATGGCATGGAGAGAAAGAGTTGCTGAACTCGAAGCCAAAGTCGCAATCGCTGAGCAAAAGTCTAAAGAAGTAAATGAAAAGATTGTCACTGTCTATAAGGACAGAGTCAAAGTTGTTAAAGAAACACAAATAGTTGTACAAGAAAAAATTAAGACAGTTGAAGTTAAAATTGATTCGCAGTGTAAGATAACTGATGAAACGGCTGATATTTTAAATCAAGCTGCAACAGGTAAGAAATGAAATCCTTTTTAGTTTTACCTATTGTTGTTTTATTATCGGGATGTCTGATTACGACACCTGTTAAGAGAAACTTTCCAGAAGTCCCAAAACAACTTATGGAAGCATGTCCTGACTTAAAGACTACAGATCCTACTGAAAAGTTAAGTGAAGTTTTGAAAGTCGTTGTGGACAACTACGGGCAATATCATGAATGCAAAATTAAAGTTGACACTTGGGTTGAGTGGTACAACACGCAGAAAAACATTTTTGAGAGCGTAAAATAAATGGAATCACCAGAAAGAATTGCTAAATTGGAAGCACAAATGGATGCCCTAAAGGAAGATGTTACAGAAGTTAAACATGACATCAAAGAGATTCACTCTCGTATCACTACTTCTAATAGAGAAATTGTTGATAAGATTGACGATATGCAAACTCGCATTGAACATAAGATGCAAGCGACATCACAAATATCTCAACAGCAACACGCTGAGATTAAAAAAGATGTTGTTGAAGATCTAGAGAAAATGAACAACCGAGTATCCGCTCTTGAGCAGTGGAAGTGGTATGTCATTGGTGGTGCTGCAACATTTGGTTTTGTTCTTGGTCACATCAACGAAATTGCAAAATATCTAAAATAAAATTTGCTTTGTAATGATAAGTGGGGTATAATTGTACTCTACTAGTGGAGATTTGTAATGTTATACATTGATGCAAAGTATGCCCAAATACTGGGTAGTCGCTTGCGAAATTTCAAACAAAAGAAAGACTATCTCTGGAACTATTCATGTCCAGTCTGTGGGGATAGCACATCTAATAAATTGAAGGCACGAGGTTACATCTATCGTGCAAAGGCAGATCTATTTGTAAAGTGTCACAACTGTGGTTATGGTACTAACATTGGTAATCTAATTAAGTATGTTGATACGAAGTTGTATGATGAGTATGTGCTTGAACGATATAAGTCTGGTGCAACACGATACAATGACCACAAAGATATCTCTGAAACACAAGTAGTTATTGAGACAATACCAGAAGATCTACTTGAAGATGATATTCTCTCATCTCTCTCAAGACTAGATAAACTACCACTGACACATCCTGCTGTTCAGTATGTAGTTAAAAGAAAGATTCCAAAGGAAAAATGGAGTCTCCTGTACTTTGCTCCAAAGTTTAAAGCATACACTAACTCAGTGATCGCTAAATTCCAAGAGCCAATACAAGACGAACACCCAAGGATGATTATTCCATTCTTTACTAATGCTGGTAAGTGTTTTGCTTATCAGGCTAGAGCGTATGGAAATGAAGAGCCTAAGTATTATACCATCAAGGTGGACGAAACTCAGGAAAAAATTTATGGACTTGAAAGGATTGATTGTGCTAAACGAATTATTGTTGTTGAAGGACCAATTGACTCGCTATTTTTACCGAATGCAGTGGCTGTTTCAGGAGCAAGTTTTGATACCCCTACTATTAGGAGTATTCTTGCTAATGCAACGATTGTAATGGACAATGAACCAAGAAATAAAGACATTGTCAAACAGTTAGAGAAGTATATCAATTTAGGTTATTCTGTCTGTATGTTTCCAGAACACATAGAACAGAAAGATGTGAATGAAATGATTTTACATGGCGGAATGACTGCCGATGAGATTACAGAAGTCATAAATACAAACACCTACTCTGGTATGGAAGCAAAATTGAAATTTAGTACATGGAAAAAACTATGAATGTCAGAATGGTAAGTTATAGTAAACCTTCAGATGAAATGTTTGAAGAAGGTTTAGTAGATGTGCAGGAGTTAGTTGCCTTTTGCGCAAGAGTTAGTAATCCCAGTAACCAGTTCAACACAGATACATCAGAGAAGTTAATTAAGTATTTAATTAAACATCAGCATTGGTCACCATTAGAAATGGTCAGTGCTTGTTTAGAAATTGAAACTACTCGTGACATAGCAAGACAAATCTTGCGACATCGTTCTTTTTCGTTCCAAGAATTTAGCCAGCGATATGCTGATCCAACAAAAGACTTATCTTTCGTTCTTAGAGAAGCCCGACTTCAAGATACGAAGAATCGTCAAAATAGCGTTGAGAATACAAATCTAGCATTGGCAACATGGTGGGAAGAAAGACAGAAGCGAGTGATTAGAGAAGCCGAAGAAGCATATGCATGGGCAATCGAAAATGGGATTGCCAAAGAACAAGCAAGAGCAGTACTGCCAGAAGGACTGACTGTTTCTCGTTTATACATGAATGGTACTATACGATCGTGGATCCACTTCATTGAATTACGATCGGCAAATGGCACACAGAAGGAACACCAAGAAGTCGCACGACAATGCGCAAAGGTAATTGCTGAGGTATTTCCTCTGGCGAACGAATTAGTAAAACTATAATAAATTTTGGGGCTATATATGGAACTTGTGCATGGCATAACGGTAGATTACACTCGTGATAATCTGTTTGATGAGTTAGGAATGATTCGATTAAAAGAATCTTATATGAAAGATGATGAGGTAAGTCCTCAAGAAAGATTTGCTTTTGTTTCAAATAAATTTGGGAGTAATCCAGAACATGCGCAAAGGTTATATGAGTACAGCAGTAAGCATTGGCTCTCTTATTCTACTCCCATTTTATCTTTTGGTCGTAGTAAGCGTGGTCTTCCTATATCATGTTTCCTTAACTATATTGAAGATACTGCGGAGGGTTTAGTTGATAATCTTAGTGAAACTAATTGGCTTTCTATGCTTGGTGGCGGTGTTGGGATTGGTTTTGGTATTCGTTCGGCAGATGACAAATCTACTGGTGTTATGCCTCACCTCAAAATGTACGATGCGTCAAGTCTGGCATATCGGCAAGGTCGCACTCGTCGTGGCAGTTATGCTGCTTATCTCGATATCAGCCATCCAGATATTATTAATTTCTTAGAGATGCGCAAGCCGACAGGCGACCAGAATATGCGTACTCTGAACATGCATCACGGGATTAACATTCCAGATGCGTTTATGGAAATCATTGAACAGTGTATGATTGATCCAGAGTTTGATGACTCTTGGAAATTAGTCGATCCTGCTTCCAATGAAATTCGTGAGACTGTATCAGCCAAAGAATTATGGCAACGAATCCTTGAGATGCGTATGATGACTGGTGAACCATACCTACATTTTATTGATGAATCAAATCGTAAAATGCCACAATGGTTAAAAGATCTTGGTTTAGAGATTCACCAATCAAATCTATGCTCAGAGATTATTCTGCCAACAAATGAGAAACGAACAGCAGTATGTTGTTTATCATCTTTGAATTTGGAGTATTATGATGACTGGAAAGACGAGCCACAATTCCTTCGTGATGTTGCGGAAATGCTTGACAATGTTCTTCAGTATTTTATTGATCATGCTCCTTCCACAATTAAGCGTGCAAAGTACTCAGCAACTCGTGAAAGAAGTATCGGTGTTGGTGCGTTAGGTTGGCATGCATATCTACAGAAGAATAATCTTCCATGGGAATCATCACTGGCAGTTGGTAAAAACAAAAGTATCTTTAAAAATATAAGAGAGAAACTAGATGTCGCTAACAAAGAACTTGGAATGGAGAGAGGTGAGGCTCCTGATGCTCAAGGCACTGGCAATCGGTTCAGCCATCTCATGGCAATTGCTCCCAATGCTAGTTCTTCCATTCTTATGGGCAATACCTCTCCTAGTATTGAACCTTATAGGGCTAACGCTTATCGTCAAGACACTTTATCGGGTTCTCACTTAAATAAAAATAAGTATCTTGATAAGGTCGTTACTGATTATGTTATTTCAAATCCCAAGGCAGATGTCCAAGAAATATGGAGTTCGATTATTGCGAATGATGGTAGTGTTCAGCACTTGGATTGGCTGGGAGAATGGGAGAAAGATGTTTTCAAGACTTCTATGGAAATCGACCAGCGTTGGGTCATTCAACACGCTTCCGACAGGCAACAACATATCGATCAAGCACAATCGTTAAATGTATTCTTTAGACCAGATAGTCACATCAAGTATATTCATGCCGTGCATTTTCAAGCATGGAAGTCTGGATTAAAGACTATGTACTACTGCCGTAGTGATAAGATTGCCAAAGCAGACAAGGTATCAAAGCGAATTGAACGAGACATTATCAAAGAAATTGACTTAACTGCATTAACTACCGAGGATGGCGCATGCATGGCTTGCGAAGGATAATATGATAACTAAAACAAAATCAAGACTAACAGATCAAAGAACATACTTCAAGCCATTCAACTACCCATGGGCATATGATGCTTGGTTGAAACATGAACAAGCACATTGGTTACATTCAGAAGTTCCAATGGCAGAAGATGTTAAAGATTGGAAAAAGAAACTAACAAATGAAGAAAAACAATTCCTCACAAACATCTTCCGATTCTTCACTCAAGGAGACATTGATGTTGCTGGTGGCTATGTTAATAATTATTTACCTTATTTCCCTCAGCCTGAAATAAGAATGATGTTGATGGGTTTTGCAGCAAGAGAAGCATTACACATTGCTGCGTATTCACACTTGATTGAAACATTGGGGTTGCCTGAGACCACATACAATCAGTTTCTAGAATATCAGGAGATGAAAGATAAACATGATTATGTTCTCGACATTTCTAGTAGAAATGGGACAATTGCTAGCACTGCTGAGCATATCGCTGTATTCTCTGCTTTTACTGAGGGTATGCAGTTATTCAGTTCTTTTATTATGCTTCTTAATTTTCCTCGTCATGGTCTTATGAAAGGTATGGGTCAAATTGTTACTTGGTCTATTGCCGATGAAACAATCCACGCTGAGTCGATGATTAAGTTGTTCCGTGAGTATATCAAAGAGAATCCTGAGATCTGGAATGATGAACTAAAGAGCAAGATATATACAATCGCTGAGAGAATGGTAGAGTTAGAAGATAAGTTTATTGATCTCTGCTACCATGCTGGTGATATGCGTGAACTATCTGCATCGGATGTTAAACAATATATTCGTTACATTGCAGATCGTCGTCTAATCTCTCTTGGTATGAAGGGTATCTTTAAAGTTAAAAAGAATCCACTGCCATGGGTTGAGGAAATGATCAATGCACCAGTACACGGAAACTTCTTTGAGAATCGTGTAACCGACTATGCAAAGGGTGCACTGTCTGGCACATGGGGTGATGTATGGGGTAAAGCAGCATGATGCATATTAAGTATTTCCAAAGTGAACCAAAAATATCTCCATTTGCTCCAGAATGGTATTATGAATTTGGTGAAGATAAAATTGATGATGTGGACTTTAAGGAACTTTCTAAATTTCTATTAGAAAAAGAAAAAGAATTACTATCTAAACCTTTACCTTACGATTTTAATATTGTTGATGCATACACTGGTTTAGGAGAAAATAGTGTAACTTCTAGATGGGGATCATATAATCTATTGGCATTTGATCATCCAGAAATCAAAAAATTAAGAAATAATATTTTTGTAAAATATATTTCTTTTATGGATGCTGTTGGTGTAGAACGAGATACTGTTTTTATTCAATGCTGGTTTAATGTTCTTCGCAAGGGACAAGATATTAAAGCACATATACACTCAATTAACCCATATTGTTATCTTGGTGGTCATATAACTGTACAGTGTGATAATACATCTACAGTTTACATTAATCCAATAAATCAAATAAATGAACCTCAGATTTATGAAAGCCCTAATGAAGTTGGTAGAATAACATTTTTTCAACAAAATATACCCCATTATACAACTATTCATAATGGTGATGCAGAAAGAATTAGCATTGCGTTTGATATAGTTATGAAAGATGGTATCGATTTCACTAAACCTGCTAGTCAAAACTTGATTTTACTAGACGAAATAACTGAGGGTAATTTCTAAAATGACAACTAAGATTTTTGAATGTAATGAATGTCAGGCGAGAGGTAAGATTATACTCAAGTCAGAAGAACGAATAGAAGATATCGTTTACTGCCCTGTGTGCTCTGCTGATATTTACGAAGAAGACGATTACGAAGAGGAAGAATAAATAGTAGTTTATACTACTGATTATTCTAATGTGGCTTTATAATAACGAACTTATTGAAGAATTACCTGAAGACTGCGTTGGATTTGTTTATTTAATTACGAACAAGTCCAGCAGTCGTATGTATGTGGGTAAGAAGTTATCCAAGTTTTCCAAAACTACATACAAAATGGTGAAGCAGAAAAACGGAATCAAGAAACGAAAGAAGATTCGCAGTAAAATAGACTCTGATTGGATGGAGTACTATGGTTCAAGTATAGAACTAAATAAAGATGTAGAGTCTCTCGGCAAAGATAACTTTGTTCGTGAGATTCTTTTCTTTTGTAAATCCAAAGCTGAATGTTCTTACATAGAAGCACGAGAACAGTTTGCACGAAAGGTGTTGGAGACAGATGACTACTATAATGGACAGATTTCTGTCCGAGTCCATGGCTCTCATATTAAAAACAAACTATGACATATTTACTTTTTACAGTTGCACTATCGTTGTCGGCTCTTGCTGCATATTACGCAGTGATGGGTCTCATCGCAATCTTTGCTGCAGCTGTAGTACCGATTGCTCTTATGGGTTCGTTGCTTGAAGCATCGAAACTCGTAGTTGCATCATGGCTTTATCGAAACTGGAAAGAAATTCCAGCATTGATGAAGTCATACTTTGTGGGTGCTTTAATAGTGTTAATGTTATTAACATCTATGGGCATTTTCGGATTCTTATCAAAGGCACATTTAGACCAAGCAATTCCTACTGGAGATGTTCAGTCTAAATTAGCATTGATTGATGAGAAAATTAAAACAGAAAAGGAAAATATCAATGCAAATCGTAAAGAACTTACTCAACTCGATGCTCAAGTTGATCAAACCATCGCAAGAACCGATGACGCAAAAGGAACAGAGCGAGCCATTACCGTCCGTAGAGCCCAGCAAAAAGATCGCAACAGAATCCTCAACGAAATCGGTAGTGCGCAAACCAAGATCGCCAAGTACAACGAAGAGCGTGCCCCAATCGCCAGCGAAGTCCGTAAAGTCGAAGCAGAAGTAGGACCAATTAAGTATATTGCTGCATTGATATATGGTGACGAAAGTGCGAATGATGTTACTATGCTTGAGAAAGCAGTTCGCATCGTCACCATACTCATCGTTATTGTATTTGATCCATTGGCAGTTCTTTTGTTAATTGCAGCAAACTGGAATCTTAAACATACTGGTACTAGAAAATGGAATGATTTCTTTGAGAAACCACCTGTTGAAGACTTCCCAGAAAAGACTAAAGAAGTAGAAATCCAAACTAATGCTTCTGTATTCGATGGTATAAAAGTTCAACTAACAAAAGAACCAGAAGAACAAGAAACCACTATTGTTCCAGAAGAAATCAAAAAAGAAGTAAATGAGTTATTAGAGTCTGAACTTCCAGAAATACAAGTAGATGAACCAACTAAAGATTGGGAACCAGAGTTATACAATCGTAAACAGCTTGGTCGTCATATGGAAGAAACAGGACAAAAACCACCGAAAGCACAATCGTTCTTAAATAAAGTCCAGAGTGTGTTTTCATCCCCTAGTGTAAAAACTATCGAAAAAGAAGTTGACGAGTTACAAATAAAGAATGACATAAATCCTAAATAGAGTTATAAAGTCCTCAAAAACTATAACAATATGGATTTAACATGGAATTCTTCAAAATCGTTGCGGAACTTGGTTTCCCAATTGCAGCTGCACTAGCTGCAGGTTACTTCGTATTCCTAACACTTAAATTCATCTTAGCTGGAGTTACAGGTTCTGTAAACTCTATTAAAGGTATCATCATGGCTCTTGATAAAAGAGTTGCAGCAATGAATCATGATGTTATTCGAATCGATACGAAAGTATCTCATGCACTGGGTATTCCCCCAGATTTAGACAGGATTGCTCGAGCAGAGCAAAGTGACGCACGGAGAGATTAACATGTTATATTGTGGTTATAATTTTGACTTAGAAAACAATACTATTATACTTGATGCTGATATGAGATTAGAGGGGTATGAACTTCCAGCTGTTGGTGGAAGACTACCAGAAAAATGGAAAGATGGGGATTTATGGATGGTGAAAGTTGCTGATGATGGCAGAGTCATTCTACATAGAAAGCCAGAGTAATCATGGATGTTGTTGAGTTAGTCAATAAGTATGGATTCCCAATAGTAGCAGCAGGTGGGTTGGGGTATTTTGTATATTATGTTTGGAAGTGGGTAACAGAAGAAATTAAACCAGTTACAGGTGAGGCTAGTAAAGTTCTGATTGATCTAATCGATCGCATTAGGATGTTGGATAACGATCTTATCCGTTTGAATCAGAAAGTGAATGTTATTTTGTCTTTGCGAGAACAAGGTAAAACCACAGAAGATGGCGGAAAAACAGATGTTAAAGCATCACTTAAAAAACCTAGTAGTAATAGCGAGTCTAGTAATAACGAATAGTTATGCAACACCATTACCAGACTTTGCATTCAAATCTCCATCCTTTAATGGCAATGGATACTCATCGCATGTTCTCACAATAGAGAACCAAGAGTTCACTCGCAGACAACAAATAGCAAAAGACATTCAAGCAGCATTAGATAAAGCAAAATCTGATACTGCAAATACGAATATTGCTAAGTTTATGAACAACTTAGAATCTCGTATCTACGCACAGATCTCCCAAAACTTGGCAACCGCAATGTTTGCCGACGGAGGTTCGAACAGCGGATCATTAAACTTTGAAGGTAACACAATCTTTTGGACTAAGGATAGTTCGAATGTATATCTCACTGTAACTGATACAGTTGGAAATCAAACTACAGTAACTGTACCACTAGGACAGTTTGTATTTCAATGAGAAATGTAGTTTTATCCGTTCTAATCCTATTGCTGTCAGGGTGCGCAGTAATACAGAAAGCTGGACTTGAACACAAACCAGAGGTAGCACCCAACAAACTCGAGAAAGAGTTTGATGCTATTCCATCACCAGATGGTAAAAAAGTAACAGTTGCTGTTTATAGTTTTACTGATAAAACTGGACAAAAGAAACCAACTCCAGGAATAGCTTCTTTTTCATCAGCAGTTACGCAAGGTGGTGAAGTGTTTTTAATTCGTGCTTTGCAAGATGTTGGAAGAGCACAATGGTTCGATGTAGTTGAACGAGTGAATGTGGATAATCTGACAAAGGAAAGAACTATCATTCGTCAGATGCGTGAAGCATATGAAGGTAAAGAAGCAAAACCACTAATGCCACTTCAATTTGCTGGATTGATTATGGAAGGTGGTATTATTGGTTATGACTCTGGTTCTGAATCAGGTGGTGCAGCACATAGGTTTCTGGGTATCGGAACTCAAACACAATATTCAAAGGATACGGTAACAGTATCTTTAAGAGCAGTATCTGTCAATACAGGTAAAGTATTGGTGGCAGTCACAGTGACTAAAGTTGTATATTCAACAGCCGATTCTGTGGCTGTATTAAAGTTTTTAAATAATGGCACTCAGGGATTCGAAGCTGAGGCAGGTTTGACTATTAATGAACCAGGAACACTGGCAGTGAAGGCAACTATTGAAGCAGCAGTTGTTGAGTTAATAAAAGAAGGTGAAAGAAGAGGTGTATGGGATTACAAGAAACCAGTAGTCACTGCTCCTGTTGTTATACCTGAAGTCATCATACCTGAAAAGAAAGTTGAAGAAAAGAAACCAGAGGTAGTTATTATACCTGAAAAGAAAGAAGAACCTAAGGTTGAAGAAAAGAAGCCAGAGGTAAAACCTTCAGTTATGATTTTGATAAAAGATGTTTATGTTACAAATATACCAGATGGACCAGTAAAAATGTGGTTCTTTGGTAAAAATAAAGAAGTGGTAATTAGTAGCCCAGTTGACAGTAGTAGTGAGTGGGTAGAAGTTAAAGATAAAAACGGGAGAAAAGGATATACCAAAAGAGAAAACCTAAAGGAGAAGAATTAGGGTTTTAACCTAATTCATAAAAAGATGTCAAGAAGAATCAAAGGAAACGGCAGTATTCCGAGAAAACTTACTGCAATTCTAACATTGGCTGCGATGTCAATGTCGGGATATGCTGCGGATAACAGCATATATGTCGATCAGGCTGGTGATAACAGCACGATTACAATAACCCAAGATGGTGCTGGAAATACGGTAAGAGGTTTACCTGGAGTTGGCACTAGTAGTATAACCCCAGCAAAAATTTGGGGTAATAACAATACCGTAGTTGTTGATCAGATTGGTAGTAGTAACATGTTGAGATTTGGTATTGATACTACAACAGGTGGAACAGGGACACCTAACATTCGTTATAGCGTAACAGGTAATAATGCAGATGCAACAATTAAAAGCATGAATCCTGGACTGGCAAATGATAGTCCAATAATTGATGTTCAACAACTAGGAAATTTCTCTCTGTTGAATATTGATCAAACTGGTACTGGTCCAAATAATAGCATCACTGCAATACAAAGCGGTGGTAACAATAATAGTTTATCTGTTAATCAGAGCAGCGATACTACATCTACAGTTAGTGTTAATCAAACTGGTGGTGGTGGTAATACAACTGCGATTAATCAAAGTCAAGGTAAGAACGATGTTAGTTTAACTACACTTGGTGCAACTAATACAACAACGATTAATCAAACTGGTGATAACCAAGCAGTCATTAATATTACTGGATCTGGAAACAACACTGCGCTAACACAGAGTAATCTATCTGGTGGTAATAATATATTCAACTACGCTGGTGTAGGTTCAGGTAATAATGTAACAGTTATACAGAACAAGTAAAATGAAATACCTTATATTATGTTTTGTGCTTTTACCTACCATTGGATTTTCAGCAGTGGGTAAGATTACTGAGCAGGTAAACGCAGTCCCTTCAATCCAGAGAAATAAAGAAACTATTTCTGGTGCGAAGGGAACTGGTGTTGAAATGAATGATGCAATTAAAACCACTCGTGGTAAAGTTGGCATTACATTTGCAGATGATACTAAAGTAGAAATAAATGAAAACTCTAGACTGGTCATTGACGACTTTGTCTATGATCCAAAAGCAAAGACAGGTAAACTAGCAATGAAAGTTGCTCTGGGTACTGTTCGTTACGCATCTGGGCAAATCGCCCACAACAACAATCAAAATGTAAACATCAATACACCTACTGCCACTGTTGCAGTTCGTGGTACTGACTTTACTGCCACTGTAGATGAGGTTGGTGCTTCAACGATTATTCTTCTTCCAACATGTCCAGGAAATAAAATACCAGTTGATGTATTAAAAGATTGTTACACTGGAATTATTGATGTCATTACTGATGGTGGTATGGTAACTCTAACTAGACCATTCGAAGCGACTAAAGTATATGATCGTTCACTTGCTCCAATGAAACCAGTGGTACTTAATTTATTGAATTTTGATATGCTGAACAATATGCTTATTGTTTCACCCCCAAAAGAAATTAAAAAAGAAGAAGACAGAACTAGAGTTTCTCAGGCTGGAGCATTGAGTGTTGACTTTTTAAGAGAGAACTCATTAGCCAATGCTTTAGATGCACAACAGAAAGAAGTTTTTCAAGATAAACTATCAAGAAATTTACTTGATCAAAACTTTTTAGCAAATGTGTTGGATATTATTAATGCGCAAATGGCTGCACAATTAGATTTACTTAACAATAGTAAATCAGGATTGCTTCCAGATTATGTTGCCACCAGCGGAGTTGTTGCTGAGGTTGACGATGTATCTGTAACTCTTTTTAGAAATGATGGTTCCAACACACAAAGTGTAACTGTTCCTAAGAACCAGAACAGTACAATAAAACAACTACAAGGTTCAGTTGAAATTACGAACAGAGTTAACAGTGGTGGTTCTACTGTAATTATTTTAAGGCAGAACTAATGAAAATATTTTTAATAACATTTTTTATTAGTGTAAATGCGCTTGCTGCTGATTCATTGGTAAACATTACTCAAGTTGGTTCTAATAATGTAATCAATATTGAACAATACAATGCTGCACATAATGCATCTATAAATCTTGGATTATCATCTGCAGTTGACAATACAAACATAAGTATAGTCCAAAGAGATACTGGTGTAAAAACTGCCACAGTAGAAATTCGATCTGGAATAAACAATGGAGTTAATATTTTACAACAAGGTGCTGGTACTCATAATTCCAGTATTCAGAATTTAAGTGGTTCTGGTAATAATATAAACATTGATCAAAATGGAGCAGGTAATCATGAGTTTAATATTGTCACTGGTACTGGTACAATAAACAGTGGTAATACTATCAATGCAACACAGGCTGGTGGTGCTGGCGCAGATAAATCGTTCCAAGTTAATTTAAATGGAGCCACTGGTGCAGCAGTAACTGTGCAACAAACAAACCCCACTCAAGCCAATCAAGGTTCTATGAATATACAATGTTCTGCAGGTTGTGGAGCGTGGTCATACATTAGAAACTAAATAGTAAGAAAATGAACAGACTAATGAAAAAATTACTATCACCATGGATGGCACTAGTAACCCTAGTGCTTTTGGTCATTATTAGAATGGCAGATCCATCTTTTGTCGAGTCAGTTCGTCTTCGTTATTTTGATCAACTAATAACAAGTAAAGGTGCAACTACCTCTGAACAAGTGGCAGTTGTAAACATAGACGATGCCTATATTCGACAAAAAGGACAGTTCCCATTCCCTCGTGGGCAGTATGCCCAACTGGTTGCTGATTTGTATTCTCATGGTGCTGGGTTGGTTGTCCTTAACATCTATATGCCTGAGTCTGATCGTTTTGGTCAAGATGCTCAGTTAGAAAAATTAATGAAACAAGCACCTGTGATTTTACCACAGACTGCTACTAATGACAATATTAAAAATAAGTATCCACCATTTACTCCAGGTGTTTCTGTAATTGGTGGATCTGCTGAAACTACAGGAATCAGATACAATGCTATTGAACCCAACATCAAACTTTTTAATGACTCTGCTGCTGGCATTGGTGTTGTTAATACTCTCCCCGAAATCGATGGCGTCACCAGAAGAGTACCAATGGTCGTCAATGCAGGTGGACAATTGTTCCCTAGCATTAGTTTGGAAACGCTGCGTGTTATCTCAGGAGACCCAAGTTTCCAAGTCAAAGTCACCGATGGAGGAATCGAAGCTGTTCGCATCCCTAAATTCGGAAAAATTACTACAGACGAGATCGGTAGAATTTGGATTGACTCCAACAAACAACCTGCTGTATACTCAGCCAGCAACTTACCAAAAGACTTTGGCGGTAGAATCGTTATTGTCGGGCTTACAGCTAAAGGTCTTACAAACCCTGTCGCCACTGCCAGTGGATCCAGCTATCCACATTATGTTCAAGCAGCAGTTTTAGATACAGTAACAAGTGGTTCCGTAATCAGCAGACCAGAATGGTCATTGCTGGCTGAGTTGGTATTTATGATAGTGACAGTTATTCTCTCAATCTATCTTACAAGGTTCACACATGGATACATCTTTGCGATCGCTCTATCAGCACTCGCTTATTTTGGTGGCTTCCAATTATTTACTGGATACGGCTATCTACTTGATGCTGTGTTCCCGATTCTTACCATTATCCTCTGCAGCTTCCATGGATACATTGTCAAATTCCTTGTCGAGTTGCGTGCGAAACTGCAAATCAAAAAACAGTTTGGTGGATATGTATCTCCAGTTATTGTCAATCAATTGGCAGAAGATCCAGAAGGTGCAGCAGAACGACTAAAGGGTGAGAAACGAGATCTGTCTATCGTTATGACAGACTTGCGTGGTTTTACTACACTGGGTGAATCCTTCGGTGCTGATGTACAAGGATTGACTGCTGTTATGAATCGCTACATGGATGCATTGTCTAAGCCAGTGCTAAAGAATGGTGGTTGTATTATTAAGTTTATTGGTGATGCCTCACTACATGTGCACAATGCACCAGTTGATGACGAAGACCATCCAGTTACTGCAGTACGAACTGCTCTTGAAATGATTCAAGCAATTGAAGAGTTCAATAAGGTTCTTCAAGCGGAAGGTCGTCCACCTGTTGGTATGGGTGCTGGTGTAAACACTGGTCCAACTCTGATTGGTAACATTGGTGCCAACGATCGTTATGGTTATGATGTGTTGGGTGATTCAGTTTCAACTGCAGCAAGACTTGAAGGACAAACAAAAGGTTATGGAGTTCTACTGGTTATTGGTCCAGATACAGCAGAACGAGTAAAACATGTTTATAATGTGACTCAACTTGATTGTATCGCAGTAAAGGGTAAGACAATTGGTCTGCACATTTACGCAATAGCAAAATCAAATCAAATGCATGAGGAATTTCTTTCAGATTATTATAAGGGAGATTGGGCAAATGCTAAGAAACATTGCAAAACTCTTATCACAGAAGATAGTGAACTGAAGCATTATTATGAATTGATGTTGGAACGATTAAACAAAGGTAAGCCATCCGATTGGGATGGAGTTTATCATGCAACAAGCAAGTAAACTAAATAATAGTTACAAAAAGGATTAAAATGAACGATAAACATTTAATGTGGGGACTGGCTATTCTTTTGGTGATACCTATTGGTTTCTCAATAGTTAGTAAAGAAAGTTTCCGTTATCCATGCCAAAATCCAGCGAACTGGGATAAGGATATCTGTAAAATGCCATTGTGCGATGTTACAAGAACTTGCCCAGAACATATTTTTAAAGGACAGAGAGACCCTCGTCTTGGACCACCAAAAGATGGAGAAGGTAAAACATCTCCACCATCAATGTCAACACCACTACCAGCAGGAGCATGCAAATGAGTGAACCAGTTATGTATTCAGAAGAGCAGTTAATGGCTCGTTTAAAATTCTTCATCGGTATTTGTTTATCATTTACTCTTGTTGGAATTGTTTTCGTAGTTCTTTATTCTATTATCTTTGTCACTCAACCATTGAACGCTATCAGTCCTATTGATCAGAAGTTCTTTGAGTTGATCATTCCTATCGCTACATTCCTGACTGGTACTCTATCTGGTATCATGTTGGCAGGTGGTGATAAAGATGCACAGAAACTAGCACTACAAGCTGCAAATAAAGGTTGGGACAAACCACCAACTCCACCTGCGCAAACTTATAGCCAGACAACCACAACAACCATGGGTGGAATGCCAAGACCTGGAATGCCGATGGGTATGGGAATGGGCATGGCTCCAGCAGTATCACCACTAGCAAATGCAACTACAATGCCAGTGTATGAATCTGGTGATCCAACATTCAGAAATAGCAGAAACGACTAATTATGAACTGGTTAAATAGTATGTTATCCGATGGTGTCAATAGAACTGTTAGCAGCAAACGAGTCATAACACTATTGGCATTTATATTGTGTGCTTATGGGTTCGTTGCTGACATCCATGGTTACAAAGTCACTCCAGCTTTATTCGATTCAATGATTTATCTTGTAATCGCAGGACTAGGTTTCACAGCATCGGAAAAGTTTGCTAAAAAGGAATAGTTATGTATCAATATAAATGTAAGATTATTAAAGTTCTTGATGGTGATACAGTTGACATCGATTTAGACTTGGGTTTCAAAATCATTCTTGCCAATCAAAGAGTGCGTATGGCTGGAGTTGATACTCCAGAATCAAGAACTACTATTGCAGAAGAAAAGATTCGTGGTTTACTCTCTAAAAAGAAATTAGCAGAGAAATTGCCTATTGGTTCTTGGCAAATTATTGAAACGCAAAAACCTGACAGCAACGATGATAAGTTTGGTAGAATCCTTGGTGTCTTTGTTCTTGAAGATGGGACTCGTGTCAATGATTGGTTAATTCAAAATAACTACGCAGTGCCATACAAAGGTGAAAATAAAGACTTGACACAAGCAGAACATCAGGCTAACAAAAAGATTCTAATCGAGCGTGGTGAGTTGAAAGTTTAATGAAGTATAAAACGATATTCATAAGTGATGTTCACTTAGGTACTCGTGATTGCCAAGCAAACAAATTAAATAACTTTTTAAAACATAACTCCTGCGAGACTTTATATCTCGTGGGAGATATAATTGATGCTTGGAAAATTCAACAGAATAAGTGGCGGTGGAAACAGAGTCACACTAATGTTGTCCGCAGAATCCTTGGTCATGCTAAGCGTGGAACAAAAGTTGTTTATGTTGCAGGTAATCATGATGAATTCTTAAGACCGATGATCCCCTACGGATTCTCTTTCGGTCTAATTGAAATACAAAATCAAACAGAGCATGTCGGTGTAGATGGTAAACGATACTTAGTCACACATGGAGATTTATTCGATGGCATCACACGACTTGCTCCATGGCTTGCATTTCTTGGAGATAAACTATACGATTTAGTTCTTGATTGGAATAGTAAATTCAATTGGGTTCGTCATAAACTTGGATTTGGTTATTGGAGTTTAAGCCAGTTCTTAAAACATAGAGTTAAGAAAGCTGCTGACTTTATGTTTAAGTTTGAAGAGAATCTAGCCAACTACTGTAAAAAGCGTGGCTTTGATGGTGTCATTTGCGGACATATACATCATGCAGAGATAAAAGAAATTAATGGTGTAATGTATATGAATGATGGTGACTGGGTTGAATCATGTACTGCTCTTGTTGAGCATCATGATGGACGCTGGGAAATAGTAATATGGACTAAGGAGAACGACAATGAAAGTGAAAAAGATAGTAATGAAGATGTATCTAGCAATTTTGAATCATAATCAAGTTAAAGAAAAGAAGTTGTGGTTCAAAGCATTGAAGAAATCATTAAAACATAAGCGCACTCAAATAGTTCGATAATGTGGTTGCTAATAATTCTAGCAGTAAATATCAATGACCCAAAAGATATTCCTGGAAAAGCAGTCGTAGAATTTGCAACACAAATCGAATGCGAGCGTGCACAATCAACTATGACTAGTTGGTTGAAATTTGAATCTTTTAAAATAACATCACAATGTCAAAAAAAATCTTAATCGTAACAGATAACCTACCAGATCAAATCAATGGAGTCGTTACTACTTACAAAAATATTGAAGCGTGTGCGGTTCGGGATAACCATACTGTTGTATATCTTGATCCCAGGAGGTTCCGCTATGTTGATTTTCCTGGCTACAACGAAGTCAAGATTGCCCTTGCGTGGAATGTGGGCAAGATACTTGAGGAGATCAATCCGACTCATATCCACATCGCCACAGAGGGTTGGCTTGGTTTGCGTGTTAGACAATATTGTGACGCAAATGGCATTAGGTACAATACTGCTTATCATACTAAGTTTCCAGAAGCCCTTGCTAAACTTTTTCACATTCCTGAATTTTTAACATGGATATTCGTTCGTTGGTTTCATAAACATAGTGGTAAAGTATTGACCACTACGGATACAATGGTCAAAGATTTACAATCACATGGATTCGGCAAAGAAGTTATTCCATGGACTCGTGGTGTTGATAGAGAAATATTCAATCCATCGTACAGACATGATAATATTAATGGGAAATACCTGCTCTGTGTTTCTCGTGTTAGCAAAGAAAAGAATCTAGAAAAGTTTTTTGAGTTGGAGTATAGTGGATACCAAAAGATTATGGTCGGTGATGGACCAATGCTTGAGATTTATAAGAAACAATATCCAGATGTTCATTTCACAGGATTCAAAACTGGTAAAGATTTAGCAAGATACTACGCTAATGCTGAAGTGTTTGTATTCCCCAGTCGTTGGGAAACATTTGGAATTGTGATGATCGAATCAATGGCTTGTGGTACTCCAGTTGCTGCATTCCCATGCGATGGACCACTAGATGTCATTGATCAAGCCGAGACTGGATTCATGAATGAAAATTTACAAGACGCTGTTCATGGGTGTATGCAATTAAGCAGAGAAAGAGTTCTACAAGGAAGCCAACGATGGACTTGGGAAAATGCTTGGAAAATCTTCAAAAATAACCTAAGTTAGGAATAACCCCACGACTAGTAGGGTTATTACCCTCCCAAACCCCTGTAGATACAGGGGTTTTTTATTTGCAGAAAGTGCTTGTCTTTAATTGCAATCTGGGGTATAATAGTTGTATGAAAAATGAAAATACAATTAAAAAGTTAGGTGCTCTTAGTGGTTGGTTAGGAATGGTACTGATTCATGGTGCCACTCTCCCAACGACTCTTGGAGTGATTTTAGGTTATTCAGACAGGGTTCCACCAGTAAGCATGGTGATTCTTGTTTGGTCTGGTTTGATGTTGTTCTTGTTTAGAGCAATCGTGCAAAAAGATACGCTGTATATCGTATCAAATGCAGTCGGTTTCTTTTTCAACAGCATCTTGTTGGCTTTGATAGTTTTTAAATAAGGATTGATTATGAAATATCGTGTGATTGTAAATGGTGTATCTTTTTATACTACAGGTGCAGCCATTAAGCGTGGAGTTGGTGATTCTGTTAGTGTGAATGTAGTTGTTCGTCAGTTGTTTGAGAATATGTTTAATGCAATCGGTATTGCATCAACGATGACAGTGTATGACCACAAGATGAATCGTGTTTCTTATGATGTACAAATTTCAAAGGTATAAATTATGAGCAAAATGGGCGAAATAGCATTACAAATTGATGAGTTGGTTGAGCAGGGTATGTCTGCTAAATTCATCTCTGTTACACTTGGAGTTCCCTTTGAATGGGCACAAAATGCAATTTATGATCGTGAGTTGTTGGAACTTGAGAAGCAAAATGTTATGATGTCTTATGGAGATGAATAATGCGAAGAGGTGATTACAACGGCAAGTCTTACGAAACTGAACATGGTTCATTCTTTGATCGTGGTTCAGCTGATTCTTACTATGGTCGTCCTCGTGACCCACATCGTGGTGGAGTCGGTGGTAACTCTGGTCTAAGAGTCGAAGCAGATAGTGAAGCAGAATTTGAAGCATACCATGCTGGTTACGATTACAATGAGCAGTATGGTGATAAAAAGAGTTGGGATTAAAACCCCACAAGTCTTACTGGAGGAATATCCGTGGCAGACTTTAAACAGCCAAAACAGCAGTCTACATCTACAGGTCGTTGCGTCCTTTGACTGAGAGACTATAAAGAAAGAGTCATAAACTGATGCAGTCTATTTTTGCTGGTTACAGACTATAAAGAAAAACCAGCACTAATTTTGAAAAGGTGATTATGAATAAATTTGTAGTGAATAGAATGAAGACGGCACGACAGGAAGAAATAATGCTTATCTGTCAAGAGGAATGTGCTGAAGTTGCGCAAGCGATAAGTAAGGTGTTCCGATTCGGAGTTGATGGTGAGCACAATGGTGCAACCAATCGTGAACGACTCGAAGAAGAAATTGGTGACTTGCTTTGCATGATTGAGATGCTAACTGAAGAAGAAATTATTGATGCTTCAGTAGTTGCAAAGGCTGCACAAGCCAAGCGAGCAAAGTTAGCCAAGTGGTCAAACATTAAGGAAATGGTATGATTCAAATAGAACACCTAACTAAGTATCAAGTGGATCTGCTAGACCATATGTGGTCTTTGGACTCAATGGAAGAATATATGGAATGGTATCATCTGTTGGATGAGGAAGACCAGCAACTTGCAGATAGTTTGCAACAAATGATTATTCTTGCACAGATGGATAATCTGATGGGTAACTGCAATGATGCAAAAGAAGCATTAAAGAAATTTGCCTTGTAAGGAAAGATCGTGTATAATAGACAAATGAAACCTAGAGATCCAATAGCAAAGGATTTACGCACTCCAAAATACCGCATGCGAGTAGTTGAGAGTAAGGTTCAGTACATTCGTCAACCTAAGCACAGAAAGGCAACAGATGAACTATGAGTATGAATTAGTTCGGGAAGGTTTGCGCAGGGTAATTACTGTTAAGTCACATCCATGGGATTTAGTGGAGTTTTCAATCAAGCAAACTTCATATAAAGAAGATGGAAAGATTTTAACAGACCATGGGCATACTACATTTTATGATACCAAAGAATTCTTATCATTTTTTGGTCCAATGATTGAAGATTTGAAAAAGGAAATTGATAATGCAAACAGTGTTCAAAACGGATAAAGAGTTTGACGAATTTAAAACATGGACTCTAGGAATTCTACATGACAACAACATCAAAGATTTGTGTGTTACTTTTACCAAAAAAGATGGTACAGCTAGAGATATGCGATGTACTCTCTGTGAAGGACGAATTCCAGCAGACAAGCATCCAAAAAACGAAGGGTCAAGTACCAAGGATTCTGGTTCCGCAGTCCGAGTATTTGATACAGAAAAGCAAGAATGGAGATCCTTTCGATGGGACTCCGTAACTAAAGTGAGTTTTGATCTATGAAAATTTTATTCGTATTAATAGTAATATTGGTGTTGCTAGTTATATTTCCAATAGCAACAATTTGGTCTTTAAATACATTATTCCCTGCATTGGCAATTCCAGTCACACTTGAAACATGGATGGCTACAGTCATTCTTGGTGGTGTGGTTGGTGGAACTAATGGAGTATCATTTGGAGGTAAGAAATGAACTATGCATTAACACCAGAACAGAAAAAAGATTTACAAGGTGCTATTCAAGAGATTAGCAACTCAATGATTCGCACTGAGGCAGAACGAGATCTCATTCGTGAGATCGTTAAAGACCAGTCTGATACATTGCAAATTCCCAAGAAAGTTATTTCCAAGATTGCAAAGACATATCATAAACAGAATCTGGCACAGGAAGTTGCAGACCACGAGGACTTCGTGGAACTATACGAGAAAATTACTTCAAAATAGTGCTTGTCTTTAATTGCGAATTGTGGTATAATAGATATTATATTATGGAGGTTACAAACCTATGGCTGTGAATACTGCAAAGCGTCGTGCAAAGAATAATGCAATTCTATTGGCGCAAAAGAAGTTCGAACCAACAATCGACCAGATTGATTTTACAAAAAGTCTAAGTCGTGCGTTGGGTTACTACTCAGTGCACACTGGTGTAAAAGAACAGAAGGTGTTTGCGATTGAATTCTTTTCAAAGAAAGAACCAAAGATCGCCAAGCAACTCAAGAAACTCCCCGAATACCGATTTAGTACATTTGGTTCACTATGTCGTCTCATGACTAATGAGCAGACAGACTTGAAGCAATTGTCTGACTACAGTCCATTTTTTACTAACACACTGAAGAGTATGTTAGAAGATTCTCAGAAAGTTATTGAGAAGATTGAGGTTGCAAAAGAACCTACTAATGTAGTAAGTATTCAAGAACGAATGGAAGAGAAAGCACATGAACTTGCTTCAGAAATTGAAGGTGCATTGGATGACTTTATTCTCAATGGATGCAAGAGTACATTTTCAACAAAGAATTACCTTCTTTCTAATCAAGTGGCTGGACCCATTGCTAAACGCATTGGAGAATTATTTGTGGGTAGTGCCCAAGAGATTCGCGAAGCACTTGAAGGAGAAGATGAACAACTGGTAGAAGGTTACTCTCATCTCTCTAAACGAGAGCTAAAGAAGTTTGCTGAGTTCTTGGAAGGTATTATTACTGACTGCCAACAACAAGTGCAAACTGCCAAGGCGAATCGTGCCCCACGAAAGCGTAAAGCACAACCACCAAGTAAAGTGGTTGCCAAGATGAAGTACATGAAAGAATTTACTGACTTGAATCTTAAGTCAATCAAACCAGAGACGATTGTTGGATCGTCTGAAGTATGGGTATACAACACGAAGTATCGTAAGGTAACTGTTTACAAAGCAATCAATGATGTGCTCACAGTTAAGGGTACTACAATTATCGGATTCGATGTTAAAGAATCCAAAACACAGATGTTGCGCAAGCCAGATGTATTCTTTAAGGGATTAGTACTGGGTAAGCGACCATTGAATGGTGCAATGAAACCATTAACCACTACGGTAACTGTACCGAATGGTCGTGTCAATGAAGAATGTATTTTGCTGGGAGCATTTTAATATGATATTAGTTGATTATAGTCAGGTGGCACTTGCAGCCATCCTAACCTTCCAGCGTGAGTTGAAAGGTAGTGAAGCAGAGGTGAAGAATCTTATTCGTCATGTGACTCTGTCCACTCTCAAGTCATACAAGAAGAAGTATGGTAAAGATTACGGAGAGTTAGTCATCTGTTGCGATGGTCGTAAGTACTGGCGCAAGGAATACTTTGAGTTCTATAAAGGTATGCGTAAGAGCAATCGAGATAAATCAGATCTGGATTGGAAGTTGATCTTTGATACACTATCAGAGATGCGTGAAGATCTAGCCAAAGTATTTCCATATCGTGTATTGCATGTGGATCGTGCAGAAGCAGACGACATCATTGCAGTGATGGTAAAGTTTTCACAAGAGAATCTTCTAGTCCAAGAAGGATTGGTTGAAGAGCCACAGAAAGTATTGATTCTGTCTTCTGATAAAGACTTCAAGCAGTTGCAGTTGTTCAACAATGTGAAGCAGTGGTCTCCGATGCAGAAGAAATACATTACTGCAACTCAGAAAGAAATCATTGAGCACAAGATTGAGCATATCGTTAAGGGTGATACTGGTGATGGAGTACCAAACATCCTAAGCAAAGACGATGTATTCATGAAAGGTGAACGACAGAAACCAATGAGTGCCAAGCGACTACAAGAGTTCTTTGACAATGGATTCATTGCGTGTAAAACTGATGAAGAACGACGCAATTGGCAACGCAATAGTGTACTGGTTGACTTTGATCACATTCCGCCTGATGTTTCTGAAGACATTATTAAAGCATACATAAATACACAACCGAGTGGTGATAAGATGACTATCATGAATTATTTGATTGAGCATCGTTGCCGTTTACTATTAGACGAACTAGAGGATTTTTAATGAAACAATATGTGACCGAAATGCTTAAAGAGATCAATGACGATCCAAAGACACTTGAGAAGCACAAAAATGAATTTCTGCTAAAGGTATTGTTTGCTCATAACTTCTTGCCATCGCACAAGATGCTATTACCTGAAGGTGAGCCACCATTTAAACCTGCTGATCAACCAGTTGGAATGTGCGACACAAACCTATTTCTTGAAGCAAAGAAAATGTATGTGTTCATCCGTCAAGATTTGAAGCCAGTTAAACGAGAAGGATTGTTTATTGGTCTGTTGGAAGGTATCCATCCTACTGAAGCTGCAATTCTTATTGCAGTTAAAGATCAGAAGTTGCAGAAACTGTATCCAAAGATTACATGGAAACTCGTGGCAGATGCAGGTATTATTCCTGCGATTGCTCAATGGAAAGAAAAGACTGCAACAAAATAACGCTTGACATGCAAGATGATTTGTAGTATAATTATATTAACTGAACACAATATGAATGGAGTGAATTATGCCGAATTGGTGTTATAACAGTGCAACATTGCACCACGATAGTAAAGAAGTAATTGATGGTCTTGAGCAAGAACTCTTAAAGGAAGATGCTCAACCATTTAACTATTTGCGACCAAGTCCTACTGGTGAGTGGGACTATGGTTGGTCTTGTGAGAATTGGGGTTGTAAGTGGGATGTTTCCATGATGGATTGGGAACGAGATGGTGATAACACCATCCTCATGCACTTTGATTCCGCTTGGTCTCCTCCAATTGCTTTGTATGAACACTTAGAGACAGAAGGTTGGTCTGTTCGTGCACTGTATCATGAACCTGGAATGGGATTTGCAGGTCGTTTCGAAGATGGCTTTAACGAAGACTTTGAAATGGATTGGACAGATCGTGCTTCGATTGAAGAATTACCTGAGGACATTCTTGACTTTACCAATGCTATTGAAGAGTTAGAACGATACGAAGAGGAAGAGTTCGAACAAGAACTCAATGCCTTGGAACGAACAGACTGGTATGGTGTTGCAACTAATCCAGACAAAGTTGGTCGCTATGAAGTAACAACTACGCAGTACGAGCATCCACAGTATTGTAATTGGGATGGTACGACTTGGAGTCGCTGGGAAGGTGACGAAGTTGAAGTGGTTAAGTGGCGAGGTCTCATTGAAGAACATTGGGATGCAGCTGCAGCATTAGATAAAATCATCGAGGATTCAAAGGCATAATGTGAAGAAGTTTGCTATATTATGGTTGGTGCTTTGTGCCAATGCCTACGCAGATGTTTCGTTTGGAACTGGTGAAGCACCTGACTGTGAGTTAGCAAAAGCATTTGCAGTCAGTGATGCAATTGAACGATACGCTGAGAAAGAGTTTGAAGTAAAGAAGCAACAGATCTGCAGAGAAAGAAATGCAGAAGGTGTTGACTGCGAATATATTAAGAAGACTGAGGTTGAATCTGCTGGTACTCTGAAGAGAGTTATAACAGAAAAGATTAAACCGAAGAAAAGTAAATTTGTAGATACATGTGTTGTTGAAGTTAAGGTTGAGATTGAACCAAGCAGACAACTGGCAGGAGACATTGAGAATGCCAGTAACATTGCAGTCAATGGAGAACGATACAAGTTTGATGTTATTACTAAAGAGCCATTGTATGTATACTTGTTCAGTGTTTACGGAGACAAGATGCATCAAATGTATCCTTATGATGGAATTAAGAGCAATCTTATTGATGGGAAGTTAGTATTACCAAATGGTATCTGGTGGAACGCAGACATTATGTCTAATGATCCACAAAGCAAAGATACACTGATGGCAATATTTTCCAAAGTTAAGATTACTTTTAGAAGCAGTATGACGAGAGATGAGATTTATCGACAGATTTCGTCATTGCCTATCAATGCTAGGCGAGTAGTGTACCACAATTTTGTGATTAAACGGAGAATTTGAAATGAAATATATTATGATTTGTA
>Ga0181350_1000097_pt1 | contig 26172 bp, 41 predicted proteins | sample Su13VDMM110DCMD_FD_130105 | JGI IMG/M metagenome (GOLD analysis project Ga0181350, IMG submission 130105) | Freshwater viral communities from Lake Michigan, USA - Su13.VD.MM110.DCM.D | ecosystem: Environmental > Aquatic > Freshwater > Lake | place: USA: Michigan | collected 2013-07-16
AGAGAATTGAAAGCCTCAACACCACTCTCCTGAAAGGAAACACATGAACTACACCTACATGATGAAACTCTTTGCCAACAAGGTGAAGCAGTACACACCAACACAATGCAGATATGCTCTCAAAGACATTGAAGAATGTCTCTCCATCCACAAGGACGACCGCAACTATGTTGCTAAGCTAAATTGTGAACGTGATGCTCTCCTCGACAAACTCTATCTCTCCTGAAAGGATACACAATGGAACTACATTTTTTTAGACAAGATTTGTATGGCTCATATGCTGAAGCTAATGCAAAGGGTGAGCTTAGGAGAATTCATGGACTCACCACTGAATATCGCAGACTTCATGATGTAGGTGGTGACTTGGCTGACACACTGTCTGCCATCCACACTACATCGAAGATGTTTAATGACAAGTCTACCATTCGGTATGTCTTGTTTGATGATGATGGCACATTCTTAGACGCTTGTTAAGGAGACAACATGAAAAAGTTTAAAGTGATTGCTTCCTACATTACCTACTGCACTGTTGAGGTGGAAGCCGAAACCGAAGACCAAGCTTATGACATAGTAAGGGACATGGATATAAGCGACTTCACCCCATCAGAAGAAAACTACTATCGGCAACTCGCCTATAGCCAAATAACCGAAATCAAGGAAACACCATGAACGGACATTACGAAATCAAACCCGCTGATGTAGGCTACATACCTACAGACTTTGGCATCAAAGACAAGAACGATTGTGCCATCAGAGCACTAGCCAATGTGTCTGCCCTGTCCTATCCCGAAGCTCATGCAAGGATGACAGAGTTGGGTAGACGTAAGAACAGAGGCACACCTTGGGCAGCATTACACACTGCCTATACAGAGGCTGGTGCTAAGGATGTTGCCTACTTTGGTAGCAAGATGAGTAAGTTGTCTACTAAGCACAATGTGAAGCTTTTCAAACAAGGCTTCACTCTCAAAACCTTTGTGTCTAAGAAGCCAACTGGTAGGCACATTGTGCTGGTCAGAGGACATGCCTTGGCTGTGTGTAATGGGTCAGTCATTGACATCTTTGCTAGCAGGGCTGGTAAGCGTGTCATTGCAGTGTATTCATTTGACTGAGGAGCTTATTTGCTATTTGCAGATAGCGAATAAACCTCTATAACAGGGTATGATTAAACTCTTATCCACAATAAGCTTGGCTCTGTTCATGTCCCCAATGGCACAGCCCTCCCTCCTCTTTGTTGATGAAGCAAGCTTCCGATGTATGATGGAAACGCTTTATCATGAGGCAAGGGGTGAGGGTGTGCAGGGGATGGAGGCTGTTGCCTCTGTTGTTATGAACAGGGCTAAGCGATCAAAGAAATCTGTATGCTCTGTTGTACATGAGAGGAAACAATTCTCATGGTTACATGTAACCAAAGACAAGCGCATCAGAGGCAACATCATGAACATACTATCCATCACACACAAGGCACTGAGTGGTGTGTTAGTGGATGTAACACAAGGTGCTACGTTCTATCATGCCACTTATGTGAAGCCCTCTTGGGCTAAGCATAAGGTGATGACAGTGAAGATTAACAACCACATTTTTTATAGGGAAAATAAATGAAGACACCATATGAACTAGGCTTTGAGAGTGGCTACTATGGACAAGCATACAGAGAATTGTATTATGAATACACCAAAGAGGACATAGAATATAAGCAAGGCTTTGCCAACGGTGTAAGGCAAGCCAAGCTTGAAGTTGACAAGCACAATGAATTTGTAGATAATATGAAACGTGAAAGGCAAACAGCATGATAAGTGAAATTGATATCAACGATTGGGAGAAGCAAGACCCCATCCCTCTGTACAGTGTGTCTAACAAGAGCTATGTACAAGTGGAAGATCAAGTGTTCTTCTTTGATCACATTGATGGCATGTACAGTTTTTGTCTTGACATGAACAATACTATTGTTCATTTAGCAGCATGGACTGAAGTGATTCCATTAAAACGAAAGGAAACAGAATGAAATATTTTGAAAAGCGTTTCAAGCTTTTTGGTAGGGCATACCTACTCAGGAAGCGTGTCAAGAAAGACAGACCCATTGAGCTTATACGTGGCGAATGCTTTAATGTGTTGCACATAGGCAAGCTGTCCCTCTTATGGGAAAGAAACAACCCAACCAAACCAATCCCGACTAATTTTGTCAGGTAATTTCAACAGGGGTTTGACAGCCCCTTTCTAACATGGCTATAATTTGTAGCCACAACAGCATCAGTTGTTGTTCACCCATCACTTCCCCCAACCTGTTCATAAAAGGAGCATCCACATGAACACAATCCCCTCCCTCCCCGCTGACTTAGACTTCCAACCCATCCGTGAACAAGCAACCCGCAATGGCATGCCTGTTGAAGGACGCTTTTGGGTGGTCAATCCATTGAATGACTCTGTCATTGGTGATGGTCGCCGTGTCCACAATCCACAGAACTACCGCACCATGTGGGATAGCTTGTGGACAGGCTTGTCAGAGTCTGTGCTTGACCTATCCACAGTGGAAGTGAAGGCACACAGCATTGAGAATGGTGCTGCAATGAGAGCAGAAATTATTCTGCCCAATCATGACTTCAGTGGCAAGCTTGGTGAAGCTGCCAAGATGAAGATTGTTATTGGTGACAGCCATGATCAGTCTGTGAAGCGCAGTGTGCAAGCAATGATCTTGCGTTTGGCTTGCTTGAATGGCATGATTGCTGTCCGTGAAAACATTGGCTTCTCACAGAAGCACACCACGTTCAGTGACCCACAGATGATTGGCATGGTAGCTAGCAACTGGATTCCACAACTTGAAAATGAGGTGGATCTGATGAAGCAGATGACCGTGGTGAAGGTTGATGTAGACACTGCCGTGCATTTCTACCGTGAACATGTCACAAAATACCGCACTTCTACAGGCTGGAAGTTCAATGAGAAAATGCTAGAGCGTGTTATGCAGATACACAACAGCTATGACATGGGACACAATGCCTACCGTGTTTACAACACACTGACACACATCTCTACCCATGTGGAGACAAGCCGTGAAGGTGCTGATGTAGGACGTAAGCAACTGCGTATTGAGCAAGACATGGATGCTGTGCTAAAGGGTGCATTCAACGACCTGCTCTTGCAAGCAGCTTAATCAACAACATGAAACCTATGGGTGCTAGTTTGTAATATGAAACTAAACCTGTAGGTTTCACCTTTTAGGTGGTATATGGAAAAAGATAAAGCAATTGGTATGTTCATGGGCTTGTTCATTGGTGATGCATTGGGAGCGCCGTTGGAATTCATGCGTCCTCATGAGTTTGAGAAAGTGACAGACATGATAGGTGGTGGTGTTCACTCTGCTGAGGTAGGCGAGTGGACAGATGATGGTGCTATGGCAATGTGCATTGCAGATGCATACAAAGTGAAGGGTAAGTTTGCACCTAATGAAATTGCTCTCAACTTTAAAACATGGCTTAAGACAGGACACTTTGGTACAAGAGACTATCGCTTTGACATTGGACGCACTTGCTTTGAAGCCATCGAAGGCATGTCAACAGAGCAGCCTTATGCAGGTAGGACAGACACCAGAGCCAGCGGCAACGGCTCCATCATGCGTATTGCTCCTGTTGTATTAGCCAACCACAACAAACCTAACACTGGTCTTGGTGAAGCCATTGCTGTGTCTCTTATGACACATGGTAATGCTGACACCGTCCATTACATGGCAGCTTTTGTAGCTGAGTTGTATGCAGGTAAGCAGCTTGATGAGTTTGAACATTTAATGGATGCTGATTATGATATGCGTAAAGGCAAAGGTTCCATCATGTATGCATACAATGCAGCATGGGAATGTGTCAACTTAACATTCAGCTTTCAGGATGCACTGATCTTGGCAGTTAACAAAGGCTATGACGCTGACACCGTAGGTGCAGTGACAGGCATGTTAGCTGGTAGACATTATGGATATTCAGCCATGCCAAAGCGTTGGACTAACAAGCTGATGAAGCATGATGAGTTGTTGCAGATGGCAGAAACACTTTATGAAATGGGTGAGCAATGAAATTTAAAGACGACAAAGGTATTGAGTGGAAGCCATTCGTTGCTGGTTACATCACTGATGAAGGGCTACGTACTTGCATTGTCTATGCCATATCAGCAGAGCATGCTGAGCTTGTCATAGAAGACTTACGCAGAACAGCAAGGCTTGTTGGTTACATTGGAGAGAAACAAGAATGAGCATGCCAAGGTATGTTTTACGTTATAAAACAGGCAACAAATCTAAGTGGAGGTACAACCCCCCACAGGATGCAATTGATGCTGGTGCTGTTAAACGTATAGAGCTTGGTAACATTTATCAAACAGCCTATGCTTTGGCTGAAGAACAGAACAAAATATTAGATGAGTGGAGACAAGAGCGAAAGCACTTGAAAAATCTATCCACTAATGCGAAGCTTAGTGAAGTAATTAAAAGCTATGAGAATAGCTTGAGCTTTGCTAAGCTTGTACCAATGACACAGCAGAGCTATCTTTATTATCTAAAGATGTGGTATCGAAGCAGGATGGGTGGTGTGCCATTGTTATGGGCTAAGCTTGAAGACATACAGACACCTATGTGTCAGCGTGTCTATGAAGAACATGCTGCTCACAGTGTTAGCTTGGCTAATCATAGCTTGGCTGTCTATCGTTTGTTGTTTAACTATGCCATCAGGCAGGGCTTCACCAATTACAACCCATTCAGTAAGGTGCAGAGAAGGATTGAGAAGGCACGTAAAACTGTTTGGACAAAGGAAGATGTCAAAGCATTCCTTGATGTGGCTTACAGCAATTTTAAATGGCGTAATGTAGGACTCATTGTGCAGATGGCATACGAATGGGGACAGCGTATGGGAGACATGCGTATGTTGAAGTGGGAAAACTACAACACAGAGACAGGTGTTCTAACCCTTGAGCAGAGCAAGCGTAGAGCACGTATCACTTTGCCCACATCTGAAGGGCTGCAAGCAATGCTTAAGCAACAATATGAAGAGTATGGATGGCAACAATATGTTGCACCTAGTTATATGTCAGATAGAAATGGTGGGTTGGTTCCTTATTCATTAATGAACTTAGCAAGGGTTGGTGATGTAATAAAAACTGAAGCAAATATATCTGCGGATATAAAGCTTATGGACTTACGTAGGACGGCAGTGACTGAGATGATTGAGGCAGAAGTACCACTGCCTAACATCATGGCTATGACGGGGCATGCTACACCCCAAAGTGTTGCACCATACTTGAAGCATACGCTGAAGGGTGCTACAGTGGCAGCAAGGATGAGAGGGTTTGTATGATTGAAAATGTAATTACCTTTTTTGCATTGTGTGCAATTGGCGGGTTTGTAGGTGGTGCTGTGTTTGTAGCCATTGTAATGTTTTTGGAGAGCTTAGATGACTAGAGAAGAAATTGAAGCTGTTGTTGTAGATGAGCTTGAGTTTTTAATTAGATGGGAGCTTCAACAGGGTGATAACATTAAAGACGAAGAGTTGCTTGCTGCTTTGCAGCTTGTGCTTAAACAATATGAGGTGAAGGTATGAGTGCTTGGCTTATAGCAATGATTGGTGTGGTGTATTTGGTGGTGGCTGTAGATCTGCTGCTAAAAGGTAATACAGGATTGGGCATAGCCTTTATTGGTTATAGCTTAGGTAATGTTGGGCTTTATCTAGCAGCAAAGGTACAAACATGAACAACCCACCAGCATTTCCACTACACGATCACGGGGCGCAAACTCTTGGTCTGCATGTCACAGGCATGAGTCTGCGTGACTACTTTGCGGCAAAGGCTATGCAATTTCTTCTTGGGTATGAAGAAAGTAATCTTGAAAATGATGCTAAAGTTGCTTACGCAATGGCAGACGCAATGTTGAAAGCGAGGGAAACATGACACAAGGAAAAGAGGTTATGTACAAAACACCAGATGGGCAGTCCGTCAAATTTAACGTGGAAGGAAAATACAAATTTCAATTAACGCCAGAGCAATCTGAATGGCAGTGCTTTCTATTTGGAAACAGACCCGACAGTCTGGGTATTGTGTATCGACCAGTAAAAGGCAAGGTTCCAAATTTATTTGTGCGCTGGATGATGCGTATCTTTTTTGATTGTCTTTGGGTAAAGGATAAAGCATGACACAAGATGAAATCGACACCATGTGGCAACAGGCCATGCGTCAGTCTATTGAAGATGGTGAAATGTTTACCCGCTATCACTTTGCCAAACTGGTAGCCGCCAAAGCCGAAGCCAAAGAGCGTGAAGCCTGTGCAAAGGTGGCTGATGGCTATGTTGGCGCAGACCCTATTGCCGCCGTTATCAGAGCCAGAGGTGAAGCATGAGTGATTACGACATGAAAATTCATAGCAATCCAGACGCACAAGCGTGGGCAAAGTTTTTCATTCATACAAAAGAAAAGGCAAGCTGGCAGATTGAAGATGTTGATGAGTCATTGATGCTGGCTTGGTTTGCAAACGCAATGATGGCAATGCACGATTATTTAAAGTCACAGCGCACATGGGTGGGTCTGTCAGATGAAGAATTTGATGAATTAGACAAAGAAGATTTAAGTTTGAGGGAATTTGTACAAGCCATTGACGACAGACTCAAGGAGAAGAACACATGATTGAAAGCAGGAGACAACGAAATGCCAGCGTTTGATGTATGGAGTCAAGAAAACTTAATCAAGTTTGCCAAAGAAGCCTACGTCAAGTTGCAAAAACAACAAGTTACATGGCAGGGGTTGACGGATGAGGATTGGAAAGAAATTGAAGACATGCCCGACACCTTTGACCAAGGAGTTGCATGGGCAGCAGCCAAACTCAAAAAGAAAAACAGTGCTTGAAAAAATTAAAACATTTTTTGGAAGGGTGCGTGGACAACACAGCAACAAAGAAACTATAATTGTGGAAAGTTGTGCGTGGCGTTGTCTTATTTGTGGTCAAATATTTCTGGACGAAGCAATAGCTAAAGAACATAAGGAAAAACATCTATGAAGTTCACTGATTTAGAACAACTAATAATGCAAGCATGGACTACAAAAGAAGACTTAGATCTTTTTTTATGGGCTATGATGGATAGACCAATACCTATGACAGAAGATGAACAAGCCAATTTAATTCTTGGCATCACAGCACTACACAACAGTAGGATGCATCAACTTTTTGATGCCTACTGTAACATTTTAAAGACACACGACATAACTTACAAAGGAGTAGCGTGGGAAATAAATCTTTAACATTTATTAAAACACATCAGCCTTGCCATCATTGTGGTAGTTCAGATGGGCTATCAATAAATGATGACATGTCAACCAAGTGCTTTGTATGTAATACATTCACTCCCACCACCATAGCCTCAGAGGAAACATACACAATGCTTACAGAAGAAACAGAAGTGAAGGACACATCCTTTCTTAAACAATACAGAGAAGGCATGTCAGTGTCCGTCTCTGACAGACGCATCACTAAAGCAACAATGGAAAAGTTTGGTGTTGTTAAGTGTGACAACAACTTGTACTTTCCCTATCACGATAAGGACAGTCAGCTTGTAGCTGCAAAAGTTAGAAGCACAAAAGAAAAATCTTTCTCCACTGCTGGTGCATGGGGTAAGGGTACATTGTTTGGACAGCACTTGTTCCCCATTGGTGGGCGCTATCTCACAATAGTGGAAGGGGAGTTTGATGCACTGGCTGCATATCAAATGACAGGATCTAAGTATCCTGTTGTGTCCATACGTAATGGTGCTGGCTCTGCGTTGAAAGATTGCAAGCAATATTATGAATATATTAACAGCTTTGAAAACATCATAGTATGTTTTGATGGTGATGAGCATGGAGTGAAGGCAGCTAAGGAAGTGGCTGAGCTTTTCGGTAGCAAGTGCAAGGTGTTTAAACCATTGCCTGATTACAAGGATGCATGTGATTGGCTTTCTGAAAGCAAGGAAGCTGCCTTTGTAGATAGGTGGTGGAGGGCTGAACAGTTTGTGCCGGATGGCATTGTCTCTGGCTCCACCTTGTGGGATGAAATGTCTAAGCCTTTGGCTCCAGCCGATTGCTTCTATCCTTGGCAAGGACTCAATGAACTCACCTATGGTATGCGCTTTGGTGAACTAGTAACTATCACTGCTGGTAGTGGTTTGGGTAAGAGCCAAGTGCTTAGAGAAATTGTGTGGCACATTGTGCAGAAGACAGAGGACAACATTGGCCTTATGTTCTTGGAAGAGAGCATTCGTAAGACAGGCTTATCCATCATGTCTCTTGCAGCTAATGTTCCACTACACCTACCTGACCATGAGGTGGGAGAAGAAGAACGCAAGAGAGCCTTTGACAATACATTAGGAACAGGCAGATTGTTTTTGTTTGACCACTTTGGAAGCACATCAACAGATAACATTATCAATCGTGTTCGTTACATGGCAAAAGGACTTAGTTGTAAGTACATCTTCCTTGACCACGTATCCATCATTGTGTCTGCACAAGAGAGTGGTGATGAGCGTAAAGCCATTGATGAAATTATGACCAAGCTTCGTATGCTTGTACAAGAAACAAACATAGCTCTCATCATTGTCAGCCATCTTAAACGTCCCTCTGATAAGGGACATGAGGAAGGTGCTGTCACTTCATTAGCACAGCTAAGGGGCAGCGGCTCCATTGCTCAGCTTAGTGATATGGTGGTTGGTCTTGAACGAAATGGTCAAGCAGAAGAAGAACAAGTGCGGAACATGACTAAGGTTCGTGTGCTTAAGAACAGGTTTAGTGGAACAACAGGCCCCGCTGGTAACTTGCTTTACAACAAGCACACTGGTAGGATGTTAGAATTTGTTGAGGAGGAAGGTGAAGCATTATGAAACAAAAACCAATTGTCACTTTTGTTGGTGAGGCTGATTTCTTTACTGATTTAATAACTGATGAACAGAAAGAATTGTACAAACAAGATAGCAATGAAATTACACAGGCTGTAGTGTATGGAGTAGTCCATGTCCATCCTATCTTGGGCAGACAAAGAAAAATATTCACAAGCATTGTGGTAAATAAATTTGATGATGGAAGTTTTGAAACACTGAACACAATATACAAGCCACACAATGATCTATCTTGACATAGAAACAAACACAAGCCATGACACTATATGGCTGTGTATCACTATGAAAGACGGTGTGCTTACACACTGGAGAAATCCCGAAGGCTTGCTGGAATACTTAGGTGATGATGAAGTGTGTGGGCATAACATCATTGGCTTTGATGCACCAGTGGTACAGAAAGTGTGGGGTATTATTATCCAACCAAGCAAGCTAGTGGATACTCTCATCCTATCTAGACTGTACAAACCTGACATTGAAATGGTTTGTATTGAGGGACAGAAAGCACCATCCTTACACAGCCTTGAAGCATGGGGTATTCGTTTGGGAGAGCATAAGATTTCTTTTACAGACTTTGATGGTGGGTGGTCTGAAGAAATGGCTAAGTATTGTGAGCAAGATGTATTGCTGCTTAGAAGACTACACATACATCTAATTAAAGTGATGGCTGATGAAGGCTTCAGTGCTAAGAGCATACAGCTTGAACATGAAGTGGCTCTTGTCTGTAAGCAAATGGAAGACACGGGCTTCATGCTTGATGAGCGCAAGGCTATGCTTCTACAGGCTGAACTCAGTGGACGTATGGCTGACATTGAAGCAAAGATGCAAGAAGTGTTTAAACCAATTGTGGAACAACGCTGGTCTGATAAGACAGGCAAACAATTGAAAGACAAAACCACCATCTTTAATCCCGGTAGTAGACAACAAATAGCTGAGCGTTTGCAAGGGCTTGGTGTTGTGTTCACGAAGAAGACAGAGAAGGGTCACATCATTGTAGATGAGACAGTGCTGGAAGGCATTGATCTACCAGAAGCAAAGCTTGTCTCTGAATACTTGATGCTACAAAAACGTGTAGCACAGATTAGTAGTTGGCTTGAGCTTGTACAACCTGATGGCAGGGTGCATGGCAGGGTGATTACCAATGGTGCAGTGACAGGCAGGTGTACACACAGCAGCCCTAACATGGCACAGGTTCCAGCCGTAGGTAATCCCTATGGTGCTGAGTGCAGAGAGATGTGGACAGTGCCTAAAGGGAAGGTGCAGGTGGGTGTAGACTTGAGTGGCATTGAACTACGTTGCCTAGCCCACTACATGCGTGATCTGGAGTGGCAAGAAGAACTCTTGAAGGGTGATATACATTGGAAGAACTGCCAAGCTTTTGGGCTTGTTCCTAAAGGCACAGTGAAGGATGATGGTGATAGTGAGCACAAGAAGTTTCGTAATCAAACAAAGACTATGACATACGCAATGTTGTATGGTGCTGGTGCTGCTAAGATTGGACTCACTGCTGGTGTGTCTCCAACAAAAGGCAAGAAACTTATTGAAAACTTTCTTGACAACACTCCAGCTTTAAAGAAGCTGAAGAATAAGATAAACAAGATCGGTGTCAATGGTAAACTGCCCGGCCTTGATGGTAGAATATTGTGGATAAGATCACAACACGCTGCCTTAAACACCTTGCTTCAATGCGCTGGTGCAGTGGTGGCTAAGCAATGGCTTATAGAATCTACGAAGGCTTTGAATGAAGCTAACATAGATGCAAAGCTTATAGCTTTTGTTCATGATGAAACACAATGGGAAGTTGATGTATCTCAAGCACAACAAGCCATGAAAATTATTGAAGAAGCTGCAACAAAAGCAGGAGAAGTGTTACAATTTAGATGTCCTGTTGATGCCGAAGGAAAGATTGGCAACAACTGGCGTGATTGCCACTGACGTTACTGGTGGGTTTTGATAAAGGAAATTGAAATGACTGATGAAAAAAAGAAGTTGAAGATTAAATGCGACATTTATTGGGCGCAACTGAGCAAGATGAATGAGATGAGTGGTGCTTACCAAGTCAACTTGTGTAACCTGTCTGACGCAGCAGCAGAAGCTCTGGAGGAAATGGGCATCTCTGTCAATCAAGACAGTGAAAAGAAGGCTGACATGGGACGTTACATCACTTGTAAGTCTAAGAACAAACCAATGAAAGCATTCGATGTTGATGGTGAAGAAATCACTGAAGACATTGGTAATGGTAGCAAGGCCAAGGCTTTGGTTGGTAGTTATGATTGGACATATAAAACTAAAAAAGGTGTCAGCCCCTCGCTGATCAAGCTTGTCGTCACTGACTTGGTTGAATATGCTGGTGCTGGTGGTATTGATGCCGATGACGAAGACGTTCTTTAAAGGAAAACAAAATGAAAATTAAACTTGATCTCCACATCGACACTGTTAATGCTGCTTTGACAGGATTGGGTAAACTCCCTTTCGAGTTTTCTGCTCAGCATATCACTGTCATTCAACAACAAGCTGCTCCACAAGTTGAGGCTTTGCAAGCCCAAACTTCTCAGGCTAATGAGGCACAGCTTCCTTTGTTCCCCGAACAAGCTGCTGACTAATGATAGCTGATTAGTGTTTGACAAGCATATCCTTATTCGATATAACTTATCCAAATAGTTTATAGAATAGGAGATATGCTATGTTAGAACGGCGAGTAAAGCGGCGTAATTTAAATGGGTCTGTAGCTGAGTGGGAGTTTTTGTTTAATGGACAACTAATCCCAAACGATCACAAGTATTGTCCTGCGTGTAGTTCCTTAAAAGAAAAAAATCTTTTCTCAAAAATGGGTAATGCATGTAAGGAATGTGCAAATGATAGGGCTAGAAAACATAGGCTTGAAAGACGCAAAGATGTAAACTACATTGTTGAGTTTAACAATAAGGTTCTAGAGAATGGTCGAGAGAATAAACGAAAAGCAATCGAATATCTTGGTGGTAAATGTGCAGATTGTAGTGGGATTTTCTCCCCTTATGTGTATGACTTTCACCATTTAGATATGTCTGAGAAGGAAGCAAATCCTTCAGCCCTTTTGAATGGAACTCGAAACTTTGAGAAAGCTAAAACTGAACTTAATAAATGTATTTTGCTTTGTTCCAATTGCCATCGAATACGACATCATAACCACATAGAAAATGATCGCATTAATTGACGCAGATTTGATAGGATATCGCATCGCTTTTGCATGTAAGAATGAAAGCACAATCACTGCTAAGCATACGCTTAATAGTTATATTGCTGACATTCTTACATGTGGTGTAGACAACACCTTTGATGGTTGCTATGTTGATCAGTGGAAACTTTTTCTCACAGGAAAAGACAACTTCAGGAACAACATAGCAGTCACTGCTGTCTACAAAGGAAACAGAACAGCCCCTAAACCTGAACATCTCCCTGCCCTACGCCAGCACATGGTGAAGGAGTGGGGTGCTGTCGTTGTTGAAGGACAAGAAGCAGATGATGCTATAGCAATTGAAGCTTCTGTGCTTAAAGAAGAATGTGTTGTAGCTTCTGTAGATAAAGACTTAGATCAAATTGCAGGATGGCATTACAACTTTGTAAAGAAGCAGGGCTATCACGTTACGCCTGAGCAAGGCATGTATTCTTTTTATAAACAAATCTTGACAGGTGATGCTGCTGATAATATCATTGGCTTACAAGGGATAGGCCCTGTTAAAGCTGACAAGCTTTTAAATGAGCTTATCACTGAAGAAGAATTATATGCGGCTTGTGTAGCAGCATATGACGGTGATGAAGAAAGAGTGCTGGAAAACGCTAGGCTGCTCTGGTTAAGAAGAAGTGAAGGGCAGCAATGGCAACCCCCAACGAAAGAAAATCATGACGAAAGAAACAGAACTGCGGCCTAATGATGTGGCTATAATTTTACGCCCCACTATACAAAACGGTATGTGGGGTGGAGACTTTGAGGTGCTTGTCACAGGTTTTGGCCCTGTCACTTTGAAGAAAGAACACATGGGTGATATGGTTGGGATGGGTGTTCTTATCGCATCTGTAGTACCTTTTATGGAAGAACATGAAGACATTGCTAAACAAATCATGGAATATTGTAGTAAATACTATGGCGATATTGGTGAAGTGGTATACGACACAAACCACAATAGCTTTAGCGATACTTTTGTATTAACTGCGGATACAATAACTCAAGGAGGAAAGCAATAATGAATGTCGAAGAAACTTTAGACCGAAGAGCTAGACACTACGGAGAATTTATTAACATTGCTACCACAGCGCAGGACTTAAAGACTGTTTTGAAATATGGTGTTAACTATTCTCTGTTAGAACCTGATATGGCAGAAGCTTTAGACATGATTGCCCACAAGATGTCACGCCTTGTGAATGGAGACTGCTACCATCGTGATAGTTGGCACGACATAATGGGATATGCACGACTCATTGATATGAGATTGGAGAAGTCTGAATGATAAAAGTGAGTGTATCAGTGACAGCATTTATTGACCCTGACGATATACCATCTTTTTATTTAGATGAGATTTCGTTGCGAGAATATGTGGAAGAGTCTTTAACAGAAGGTATCAATCCCTTGTTTCCAAGAGAAGTGGTATTTAATTACATTGATATTGAAGGACTCTCTTAATGTTTTCAGAACAGCACATAGAAATTAGACCAGCAGCAAATGGCTATGTAGTGTCATATAACGAACTACGTAATAATATAGAAACCACTGCTGAGTTTGTTGCGTTGGACATTGATGAAGCGTTGGACATTGTCCGTGATCTCTTTTCTCAAGAAGAGTCTTCTATAGATCTATCTAATGTCGTTGAAGAAACTTTCCCTAAAAACTAGAAACGGAGGACAGTGGACAGATGCTAGGTTTCGTAGTTTCATTACGTCTACTCTTAGAGCAGCTTCACGTAGATGGCCTCCGAAATACACTGCTCTTAAATCTGCATTCATTGAGAGAAGGATAAATAAGAAGACTGGACTTTTAGCCCAGCATTATAAATGTGCTACATGCAAAGAAGAGTTTGTAGCAGTGGATGTGCAAGTAGATCATATACATCCAGTGGTTGACCCGGCTGTAGGGTTTATTTCTTGGGACGTATACATTGATAGAATGTTTTGTGAGTTGCCTGAGTTGCAGGTGTTGTGTAAGCCTTGTCATAAAATAAAAACTGACAAGGAAAAAACTGAAAGGAAAGCAAAATGAAAATTGAATTGAGCCAGTATCGAGAAAATGAAGATGGAAGCGCAGACTTCCATGTGGATATGGATAAAGAAAGCACACATAGTTTAATCAACTTTGCTTTGGTTACTCTGTTAGCCAAAGCAGTAAAAGAAGGTACGCTGTACACTCCTGATGCAGAAGAAGAAGAAGATGTTAACTACTTCTATGACGAAGATGAAGACATTGAATACTACTATGTAGAAGATGACGATGCTTGGTATTACTACGATGAAGATGAAGATGATTGGTTCATTGTGGAAGAAGAGGAAGAAAACGGTACGGTGTGGTTGACTCTTGAGGAGGAGGAGGAGCTAGAGGATGCTTTCTTTGTAGACGAATTGAAAAGCTGTTTAATAAATACCTATAATAATCCATATCTCATTCACCAAGAAGATATTGATAACAGTATCCATGTTCGTAACGCATGTAAAACTTTGCTGCGTCACTACATGATTCCCAGTGAAGCAGATGATTATCTAGATAAAGTAGCTGCTACCTATGAGTGTTAAACTCATTTGGTCTACACCAAGTGGGGAGGAACTCGTTGCTTATATGGCACGGGTTTCTAACCCTGACAACCAAGATAATAAGGACACAGCGCCTAAGCTTCTTAAATATTTAATGAAGCACAAGCACTGGAGTCCTTTTGAAATGGTGAATATCTGTATGGAAATTAATACCACTAGAGATATCGCTAGACAAATCTTACGTCACAGAAGCTTTAGCTTTCAAGAGTTTAGTCAACGCTATGCAGAAGTTGTTGATTGGGATAGGGGAGAAGCTAGACTTCAAGATGATAAGAACAGACAGAACAGCATACCTACACAGGACAGAGAGCTTCAGCGTTGGTGGCATGAACAACAGACAGCTACATGGAAACTTGCTGCCAATGCATACAAGGTTGCCTTGAGTTTAGGCATAGCAAAAGAAGTGGCTAGGAAGGTGTTACCTGAAGGACTAACCATGTCACGCATGTATATGAATGGTACGTTGCGTAGCTGGTTGCACTATGTAGACATTCGTTGTGATGAGTCTACACAAAAAGAACACAGAGAAATTGCAGAACAATGTAAAGTTGTGCTATCATCTTTATACCCAAATTTATTTGAAGGAGTTTGACATGAAAGAATATTTAAACCAACCGTCTAATGCTTGGTATACTTTTACACACACTGATGTGACAGGAAAAACCACTGAGCTTTCTCATGAAGTGAGTGATGATATTACTTGGCCTACTGCCGTAGAATCTTTCCTTTCTTTTCTAGAAATTGTTTATGGTTATCCCATTAAGAAAGACGTTTTGTACGATGTAGATCTTTATAGTTATGACGCACTACCTACAGATAGATTAGTATACACCAATTGGAAACTAAAAAAGAAAGACAAGAATCCTTCTTTTCAAGAATAGTTTTTGATGTATAACTGCATCCCCATCTAGGAGCAACTCTGCTCCTTTTATTTTCCCTTAACATTCATTCACTGGAGAAACATGAACACTAATGTAGTAACGCCTTGGTCAACTGTAGGTTATTTAACAATGAAGCGTACATACGCACGAAGACTAAATGAGACAGATTTAAACAGCAAGACAGAGGAGTTTACTGACGTAGTAGATAGGGTTGTAAAGGCCACCAATGAGCAGCTAGGGTGTGGCTTCAGAGAAGATGAACAAGAGCGTTTAAGGGGCTATTTGTTGGGTTTAAAAGGCATTGTTGCAGGACGTTTCCTGTGGCAGCTTGGTACTCCCACTGTCTCTAAGCTTGGCTTAGCTAGCCTACAAAACTGTGCCTTCACTGTCATAGATAAACCTGTTGAGCCTTTCACTTGGGCTATGGACTTGTTGATGCTTGGTAGTGGTGTTGGCTATAACATTCAAAAGGAAAATGTTGATAAACTTCCGCTCGTTAATTCTGGATTTATTCGTCCTACTCGCAATGATACCGCTGACGCTTCTTTTATTGTCCCAGATAGTCGTGAAGGCTGGGTCAAGCTTCTTGGCAAAACACTTAAAGCGGCGTTCTTAAGCGACTTAGATACTGGATGTACCTTTACCTACAGCACACAGCTTATTCGTGGCAAGGGAGCACCCATCAAAGGCTTTGGTGGTACAGCTAGTGGCCCTGAAGATTTGTGTAATGGTATTAACAACATCTCTGATGTGTTGGAGAAGCGCAAAGGAAAGCAGCTACGCCCCATTGATTGCTTAGACATTATGAACATCATTGGTTCCATTGTTGTTGCTGGTAATGTACGTAGGTCAGCACAGATTGCCATTGGTGATGCTGATGATGTTGAATATCTGTTAGCTAAGCGATGGGACATGGGAAACATTCCATCATGGAGAGCAATGTCAAACAATTCTGTTGTCTGTGATGACATCAGCGACTTGCATGAATTCTTTTGGGATGGCTACGAAGGAAAGGGTGAGCCTTACGGACTCATCAACCTGAAGCTGTCACGTAAAGTTGGACGCTTGGGTGAGACAGAGTATCCAGATCCGTTGGTGCAGGGATATAACCCATGTGCTGAACAAAGCTTGGCTGATAAAGAAACCTGTTGCTTGGCAGAAATCTATCTGCCTAACATTGAGAGTGAAGAAGAGTTTAACGATGTAGCTACACTGCTCTATCGTATTAACAAACACAGTCTTGCTTTGCCTTGCCATTTGCCTCAAACAGAAGCCATTGTTCATGCGAATATGCGTATGGGTATTGGCATCACTGGTGTGCTACAAGCCACTGAAGAACAGAAGAGCTGGCTTGATGTGGCATACAAGAAGCTGCGTAACTTTGATAGCTTCTATAGCCAGAAGCATGGCTTCAATAAGTCTGTGAAGATCACTACAGTGAAACCATCTGGTACATTGTCTTTGTTGCCCGGTGTTACCAGTGGTTGCCATCCTGCCTATGCTCGTTTCATGATTAGACGTATTCGCATTGCATCCAATCATTCATTGGTGCAGGTGTGTCGTGATCACGGCTACCCTGTAGAGCCTCAACGCAACTTCGATGGCAGCACTGACCACTCAACAATGGTTGTGTCTTTCCCCTTCCGTCACCCTGAGCATGCTGTGTTGGCAAAGGATATGACAGCCATCCAACAACTGGAGACAGTGAAATGGTTGCAAGAAGTGTGGAGTGATAATAGTGTGTCCTGCACTGTCTACTATCGCAAAGAAGAACTACCTGAGATACGTAAGTATCTGAAGAAGAATTACAAGAACAATCATAAGAGCTTGTCTTTCTTGTTGCACTCAGAGCATGGCTTTCACCAAGCACCGTTGGAAGAAATCAGTGAAGACCAATACAACGAATTGGTAGCCAGCACACGCCTCATCGCTTCCATTGATGAAGCTAGCATTGGTCTTGATGATGATTGCGCCTCTGGTGCTTGTCCTGTTCGGTGATAGAAGTAGTCATCACTCCCACTATGTTAGTGGAAGCGAGAGATAAAGCTGCTGAGATGGGGCAGCTTTACAATAGCATCATCAGAGGGGCTGGCAATATGGCTGGCTTCATTGGTGAAGCTATTGCTCAACAGGTGTTAGGAGGAACTCTTTCTAACACCTATGACTACGACTTAGTCTTAGACGATGGCACAAAGATTGATGTCAAGACAAAGCAGACAGGTTATGTTCCTTTGGAAACATATGATTGCAGTATTGCTAATTTAAACATTAAACAAGACTGTGACTACTATGCTTTCTGTCGAGTGAAGAACGACTTCTCTGTTGGTTGGTATCTTGGTGTGTACGAAAAACATCAATACTTTAAAGATGCTGTGTTCATGAACAAGGGAGATGTTGACCCTACAAATGGATATGTGGTAAAGTCAGATTGTTGGAACTTAAAAATATCTCAGTTAAAGGAAAAGCTATGAACATAATCAAAGTAGAACGCACAGCACCTTTGCGTATTCAGTTTGATCAGGGCTATTTTGCATTTAAAAATGGATGGTTGAGTAATCAGTATAATCCACACACCACTCAAGGCAAGGAGTGGCAGAGGGGATTTGATAGGGGTTATTTTGATAACTTAAGAAAGCTTAAAGAAGCCGCTTAAGAAGTGTGTGGATCGCAACCACAACAGTCCATACACTTGTTGGTGCGGCGTTGAAGGAAACGCTAGGTACGGTGCAGAAACATTCGATGCGGTTGAGGCTAATTACCTTGAGAGCGCACTGCGAAGGTACGGATAGGAAAGTGGAGTTGGCTCTGGTGACGATCAACCAACCGCAACTACTGGCAGTGTGTAGCAATCTGGAATCAAGCCCAGACACCAACAACTAACACGTATGGGGATTGGCTACTGTCATGGCGGTAGTTCCTAAAACAGTCCCCATTCGTGTCCTTTATTACTTCCTAGATGCTAGTCCCTTTTGATCAGGCACAGGATAACGTAGCTCTGTAGGTTCAGCAAACGGATTCTTACCCGCATCTATTCTTTTCTTTGCGAAGGCTTGTGCCTTTGAGTAGATGGCTTCTGTTGGTTCTTTACCAGACAGCAAATGATCAAGCTCAGCTTTGTTTAATGTAGGCACAATGAGGGGATGCTCTACATTCTTTCCTTTATATTCAAACCCAGAAGAAATTTCTGTAGACACCCTACCATCGGTAGTGGGAAGAGCGCCAAAGTATCCCTTACCTTTAGCTCCCTCACCACCGTGCCGAAAGGGTGCTAGTCCTTCTTCTGCATTATTTCTTTTCAAACCTAAAGCACCACCCTTGTTAAGCTTAGGTGTAATGTCTCTGATGGTTTCAACAGCTTTCTTTTGAGTGTCTGCTGAGTTTGAAACAGCATCTATATTACCTAAAGACTTCTTAAGCTCCAACAACATGGCAGGTTTGGGACTAGTATTAAAAGCTGCTAGACTCATTTTATCTCTATAAACTGCTAACAGTTTAGAAATAGATAAGCTAAGCTCCTCTTTATATTTCTCTAAAGCAGAGTAATAATTTTGACCATATCCTGTCTTAGTGGATGTAACCTCTGAAGACTTAGCTATCTCATTAAACACAGTGCGAATATCTTTGTATGCTTGCGATGCATTGATAGGAGTTTTCTGTGTATATATTGTCTTACCTTCTTCTGTTTTTCTCTTGTCTACAAAACTACCAAGCTTTTTATTAGTGCTGTAATTAAAATCATTAAGCCTAGTTAGTGCATCATTTATCTTTGTTTCTCTAGCGCTTATCTTCCCATACTTCTCAGACACACCAGCTACGTCTTGTGTCACTGTGAGTTTATCTGCCTCAACAAAAGCATCTTCTGTTTCTTTAAATATCTGTGAGCGTGGCAGACTTAGTGGCCTAGCTACATCAGGGCTACCAGTGATTGCTCTTGCTAAGTAGTTCAAGTCTTGGTTTTCGTATGCAGTAAGAGGCATGTTCACTCTTCTGAATTCATACTCAGCATATGGTATCTCAACTTGAGAAATATTCTTAGCTTCTTTACCACCAAACTTTTCAATGTAGTAGTTTAAGTTAGGGTCTTTGGTAAAGGAGATGGCTCCAGCATTTAATTCAATGTGATACTTTTTAGTTGTCTGAGGGTTAAAGAAGCCTCTAGCAAGTTTCTCAGGAGTACGTTCTGTTCTATTCCCATGATAAAGAATAACAGGAGGTGTGTCCTTATACTTCACACGCAAAGCATCAAGCTTGTCTTGATATTTAGAAGCAAAGGAAGCAAAGTCTTCTAAAGAAGCAGTGTCATCTGCCTCTACTTCTCTTCCCTTAATTGCTCTATATTCACCTTGTGCAACAGCAACAACCTCTTCATCCAAAGGCTTAGCTCCCTTAGTAAAAGAAAGCTCATCAAGCTTGTCAACTAAAACAGGAAAAGTATTCTGTCTAATTTCTTTGATGTTTTGTAGTATTTCTCTTCTTTTAAATGTATCACCACTTGCCATAGGAAGTTTATTAAAGTCTGGTGCTCTAGACAAGGCTCTTTTTTCTAAGTCATTAATTGGTGCAAATACAAGATCAGGACTAGCAATGGACAAGTCCACTGGTGTTGGTGGTGTAGTCTTACCTTCAGGAGCAATCTCTTGCAGCTTAGTTAAGAAACTCTTTTGGTAGTCGTCAGGGAAGTCAGCTTTATATTTATCTAATTGATATTGCGATCCCTTGCTAGTCTTTAACAAAGACTCAGCTTGATTTAATTGATCTGGGGTATATTTATTTATTTCATCTACAAAGCTTACTTCTTCAGCTTGAGTAATAGCAGGAGCAGGGGTAGTTATTTGTGGCTCAGCAGGAACAATGGCTTCTTTCTTTGGAGCAACAACAGGAGTTGCTTTCTTCTTCAACAAGCTTTCTGTTTGCTTCATAGCAGGAGCAACTTCCACCCCTGCTTTGGTAGCCATGTCTGTCACCTTCTTAAGCAGATCGTCAGCAGACTCAGTGATAGACTTCTTTGCCACCTTAGCAACACCCTTACCAATAAGAGTTTCAGCCATCTGTGCAGCCAAACCACCAGCAGCAAACTCAGGTTGCTTCTTAATAGCAGCAGCTATAGCAAGAGCAGCCATATAGTCTTTAGTTTCTGCTAAGTCTTTACCTATGTTCTGCTTATAAAACTCTGCCGTAGCTCTCTTTACTTCAGGAGCAAGTCTGCTATATTGAATAGCAAACAAACGTGCTTGCTCTCCCTTATTAAAGGCTTCTGCCATAGCTGTTTGGGAAGCTATCTCCTTAGCATTCTTCTGTGACCAAGTAAGTAAGTTCTGTAAAGCAATCTTCTTTACATCAGGGCTAGCCTGTCTGTAAAAATCTGTACTTTCCAAGCTTGTAAATGTATCTACAACCAAAGGAGCCATCACCTTACGTGCATTGGCATCTACAATTTTGTCTCCGGTGGAGGTGAAGATTTTATTGTTTGGTATTTTAAGTTTAATTATTTCTTCTTCAAGTGGACGGGGTGCTACTTTAACTCGTATACCAGTAAACATCTTCAAAGGCCCTGCATCATTAAATGCAGCTTCTGTTCTTGTAGCGGGTTGATATACAGGAAGATCTTGTTTTAAAAAAGGTACGTTTTTTTGTAGCTGTGCAGAGGCAGAAGAAACAAATCCTTCTTCACCAGCGGGGATTTGATAAGCATCTCTAGGCAATGCTTCATCTCTATCAACAGCAGCTATTAAGTCACTGACCTGTTGAAGAGGAATTAATGCCCTACCTAAATATTGTCCTGCCCACTCACCAAAGAAAGTGGCAACCTTTGTGTCTGCACTGCCCTCACCTGTCTGCATATTAGACAAGGACTCAGCAAACTTATCTCCCAACCAAGAAGTGGTTCCTGCTGGAACTTTGAAGCCTGTCATAGCCTCTAAAAATTCTTTGGTTTTAAACTCATCTGTTCTAGCTTTTTCAAACTTAACTAAGTAGTCACCCATCGCAAGGAAAGGGGCAGCAGGGAACAAAGCTCTTGCATCCACTGTACTGCCATCTGGATTCTTTACATCGTACCAGTTGGTGTCTTGATTTTCTTGTCTATATTTATAAGCAGCATAGATGGCAGCAGTGCCTACAGCACCCTTAGATGTGTTCTCCAAGCCTTGCATCAAATATCTTTGACCCTCTTCATTACCTGCTCTTAACATAGAAGATCCTTTGGCTATGTCAGCAGCACCGGAGAAGATACCCATAGGACTATGCTTGTATGTCCATGTCATAGCATTAGCCATGAAGCGAGGGAAAGGAATGACAGTGGAACCAACAGGGCCTAATGCTTCAATGAATTTAACGCCATGAAACATTACACCTTGTGTTGGCATCTTACTAAATGTAGCTGTTAGTGCTTCATCCGTAGCGTTCTTAAGAACATCAAGAGGAATGTTCTTTCCTGTTTCAATTACATCGTACATATTAATACCAACACGGCTAAGTTGTTTTTCAACAGAGGCAGTGAAGATGGCTTTTCTAAAGAAAGCATCCTGTGCTACGTTCAATGTGTTAGCTATCTGAGCCACTTTAGAAAGCTCAGTGGCTTCATTCTCACCCACTGTGCGTAAGATACGACCACGCAGAGTAGGAGAACCAGCAAGAAGTCTTTCAGCTACATCAGAAGACAGATTGGCTTGGCCTAAATAAAAGGATGTTCTAACGGCATCATCATAGACACCTTTAAGACCGCCAGTGAAACTTCCAGTTAGTGGCTTACCACTGCCAAGTTCATAGGCTGTCTTACCCATACGATAGAGAGAAGACTCAATGGCTTCAGAAGCTGCGCCAAAAGTAACAACAGCAAGTCCTGAATAAGCATTACGCACAGTAGTAGCCACCTGTGACACCATCAAAGCTTTAAGCTCTCTGTCTAAGCGCAGAGACATGTCATACAAACCAGTGAATGCAGAGGTTAGTGTATTGCGTTTACCATACATCAAGTCCACTTCTTTGGCAGCAGCAGGGTCAATGTTCTTAAGTTTATTTTGGATACGAGCAAGAACAGAATAGGCTTGCAGAGTACGACCAGCGTCTCCTGCTGTTGTTCTATTCATACGAGCAAACTCTTCTGGTGTGACTCCAGCATTAGCAAGAGAATCTCTTAGAACAACATCATCAATGTTGTCAATGTTCATGAAAACATTCTTGACAGCATCACTAATTTTTTGATCACCTTTAGGAGCAAGCTCAGGAATCTGTGACCAAATGTTGCCAGCAATCTGTGCGGCTTTCTTGTTCACATCATTTCTTATCTGCATCTCAGCAATGGCTGTGGGATCTCCCTCTTTATCAAGAAGCTTCCTACCTTCAAAGATGTCATAGGCATCTTCAAGCTGTATCTCTGTTGCCGCTTTAGGCGTTATTTCAATCTTTGGAGGAGGAGGCACAGACACATCCATCTGTGGCTCTATACGTATCTCTCTTTGTTTAAGAGAACGTCTTGTGTCTAAAACATCTTCTAGCCCCATTGACTCACCTTTAGCGAGTTTAGAAGCGCCCAACAAAGAGCCAGCGCCTAACACACCAAAGCCAGTTCCTAATGCTGTTGGAAGAGCTATGTCTGAAACAGTTACACCCTCTTTCACTTTATCTTCAGACTCACTTATTCTTTTTTCTTCTTGTTGAATACTGTTATTTATTTCTTCCTGCTCTTGTGGAGGAAGCAAAGCTGCTATTTTTTTAGCTTGTTCTATTTTACTTCTTGCGTCTTTGTTCGATGCCTTTTGTCCCAACAGTTCTATTTGTTTTTCTTCTATGGCTGAATAAGCTGCTGATCCAGCTTCCACACCAACAACAGGAGCACCAACAGCTAGTTTCCTTTTAATAGCTCCTTTAATACCTTCTTTAGTTATTTGTTTAGCCGCAGTACCAGCAACACCACCAGTTATTATGCTAAGTAAATTAAGCGGATCTCCCGCCCCAGAAATTAAATAGTCTACAATTGGACGAAACCCTCCCTGCCCCTTTGGAGAATAAAAACTTGCTGTGTTCTTCCAAATATCATAAGCCTTTACAGCTTTCAGTACGTCTTCTTGTTTAGCATTTTCAATCCATAAACGCTCCTTCCCAGCTTCCCATGAATCTGATGGTATTTTCCTCATTTCAGTGGCCCATCGCTTTACATAGTTTTCTTTGGTTTCGTTGGGAAGCATAGCCCCGTCTTTACCGTGCCTAGCCAAAGCATAGTCATTAATAGATTTAAAAAGATCGGGCTTCTCAGACAAGTCTTTAAAAGAAAATTGGTTCTCCTCAATCTTTTTAGCTTTTTCTAAATTACTAGCCTTGGCTTGAACACTGCTTTGTTTAGCCATCTCTAAAAGAGAAAGCTTAGGCGCAGGAGCAGGTGTAGGAGCAGCAGCCTCTGCTGTAACAGCATCAGCAGGAGGTGTCCAACTAGTTGTCACAGCGTCAGCAGGAGGCTTCCAGCCACCAGTGGAGGGAGCAACAGTGGCTTCTACAGCATCAGAAGGAGGAGTCCATGCCATGTTTATTTCTTACCTTTAGTGTAGGGTTTACCATCAGGGCCTATTATTGTTTGCCCCGGCTTAAGAGTGGCCCACTTATCGTCAAACTCTTTAGGTGTGGGAAGCTTCTGTGCTGCTGGCGGTGGCTTAGCAGGTGCTGCTGGTGCTGCTGGTGCAGGAGCTGGTGCTGCAGGAGCTGGTTTAGCAGGTGCAGGTGCTGCTGGCTTAGCAGGTGCAGGAGCAGGTGCAGGTGCTTCAGGAGGAGGAGTACCTGCTCTTGGATTTGCTGGAAGCCTTGCTATACCTTTACTGTCAAAAACAATACCAACAGAAAGTAAAGCAAGTTTATGTGCTTCAGATTTTGGTACACCATTTGTAGTATATTCGGCTAAGACGGCTTGTCTTCCTGCGTTCACTCCTTTGTCGTAGTCTTTTGTCTTCTCCAGAGACTTAATGGTGGTTGTTTGCGTACCATCTAAGTTGGTAGTAATAGTAAAATCACCAGCAGGAACATGTGTAGTGAGGGCAGCAACAATAGCTCTAGAGGCTGCTACCTGTAAATTTGTAGCAGTGATTTTCTCCACATTTGTTTCTTCTTTATCAAGCAGGTTTTTACGTTGCTCCAACTCAGCAGTTAATGCTTTTGCTTCAGGCATGTTTTTATTCTTCTTAGCAGCAATGATGCGAGTGGTTAGGTCAGTTCTAATATCATTCTCACTTATTTCATTAGTGCCTGTCTTCATTAAAGCTTTTCTTTCTGTTAGCTTTTTCTCTAAAGCTTTACGCTCAGGACTATCTGGGGAAAGCCCTTGTATTTCAGTAACCATATTAGAAAGTATTTTCTCATTGGTCAAGGCTTCTGTGCTTCCTAATGATTTAACCAAAGTAAACTGTGCTAGTTTTTGAGTGGATACTTTTAAAGCAACATCTTTGTCTGCACCAGTAGGAAGTTGTTGAGCCTTAACAACCTCAAGCTTAACTTTGTCATGCTCAGCATCAAATGTTTTCTGAGACAAAGCACCTAAATTAAATTTAGCTGTAGAGGTGATAGAAGGTTTGTATGTCATAGCTGCTCTAAGCTGGTCAGGTGTGACACCTAAAGGAGAAACAATACGATTAAGTTCTGCTTCTCCAGTACCTGCTGTAAGCCGCTGCGCCCACGATAAATTCTCTGCTGCTTTTACTGGAGCAGCCGCTGCTTTCTTAATGTCATACAACTCATTAATCTGAGTCTTAAAATCTTTACCTGTATTCTTAGAAGCCACAGTGACAAAATCAGCAAACTTAATTATTGTAGGATCAAAGTCTGCTTCCTGTGCTCTCTTTTTAAACACAGCCATAGCTTCTGGATTTTTAGCAGCTTCTACTAAGTCATCATCTGATGCTTCTGGATAGTAAGCTTTCATAAATTCTACGTCTGCTGCCATTTTATTAGACAGTTCTTTAGACTGTTTATCCACTTCCATATATGTCTTTAACATGGTAGAAGCCTGAGCAGCAGCTAGATCCTTAGCATTCTTCTTCTCTGTTTCAATCATAGAAGCGGCTTGTGTTGCTGCACCTCCTAGAAAAGCAGTTAAAGCTGAAGCCATATTACACCATCTCTTTCTGTTTACGAGCCATCAAACCTACAGGCTTGGCTGTCTCCACTTCTTCCACCACTGCCTCAACTTTTTCCATAGCTTTTTGTACCGCCATTCTAGCAATACGTGTAGGAACAACCGTTTGTTTTTCTACATCATCAGGATAAATAGTGTATTCAATTTTCTGTGCTGCACTAATAGAGATAAGTATTTCTATAATGACAGGCATAACAAGAATACCAGCATCCAATGTGTGCAGTCCTTCAGAAACATTGTTAAGCATAATAGACTCAGCAATAACAGCCAAAGGCACTTGTGTTTCTAAAGCATCCAATGTATACACTGTGGTGTCTGGGTTGGAGAACATATCTAAATAGCGTTGAGCTACGTCAGAGATGTTTGTAAGTTGTGGGGGTTGTTGCCAAGGTCTGCTCTTTTCAGGAGCAGTCCAAGAGATACCCGGAGCTACAGGAGTGATGACATCTGTTGGTGTTAGTTTACTTTTTTTCATTCAAAAACCCTTCTCTAGCTTCTCTTATTCCTTGAACAATGTCTG
>Ga0181350_1000099_pt1 | contig 26034 bp, 25 predicted proteins | sample Su13VDMM110DCMD_FD_130105 | JGI IMG/M metagenome (GOLD analysis project Ga0181350, IMG submission 130105) | Freshwater viral communities from Lake Michigan, USA - Su13.VD.MM110.DCM.D | ecosystem: Environmental > Aquatic > Freshwater > Lake | place: USA: Michigan | collected 2013-07-16
CGAGATTTTGCGGGCAAAAACTTCCGACCAGGCGGTAAAGCCTAATGAAATCGAGGATGCTGTAAGAAACTCTCGCGCAGGAGCATTAACCCCTAATCGAAGTTCTGCCCCAAGACCAACTACCCATAGAAAGTGGCCTTGCGTAAATGAGGAACAACGCCAAGCAGTGCTAAATCAGGAGGGTGGGCTTGTCGACTTGCTTGAGAAATCCCCAATAAGATGCGAGGAGACCCCTCCGGCAACTGAAGAGATCATTGATCAACTCATGCCCAAAGATTGCCTTCTTTGCGCGAGCAGGAGTCAGCAAGGGGCAATAACAAAGCCAAGAAGCGAATGGCGGGGCAGCTTATCACGCCAAGAGTTTATTGTCCCCTCGCCTATGAGCACTACACAGGGATCAACAAAAGATGGGAAAATCAGCTATCGATCCCTTAATAATGTTGGCCCCAGACGATTTTTAGTTATCGATCAGGATACAGGCTCGAAGGATGAACAGGCCGCTGTCATCAATCACCTTGCCCGTGTAGCTCCCCTTGCCTTGGTCGTGGCAACAGGAGGTAGGGGGACTCACGCATGGTTCTACTGTTCAGGCAAGGGTGACACACAACTTTGGTTTTTTATGCGAATGGCAGTTCTTCTGGGTGCCTGCAAATCCACTTGGAGCCCGATTCAGCTCGTAAGAATGCCAGGAGGCATTCGCGATGGGATTACCCCACAACCAGTACTTCTTTTTAATCCTGGAGTAGTTCGATGAGTATTGAGAATGAACTAGCTTCCAACTGGCAAATACCCCCGCTCGACGGCTTTGAGGATTCCAGCGAAGTACAAGCTGCCCCCTTCCCAACTCATGTCTTACCGACTGAGGTGTCCTCTTTTTGCGCTGAGTTGGCTCGGGTAACTCAGGCCCCCATCGAGATCACAGCCGCAGCGTGCCTTGCGAACCTCTCTGCCTGCTTGGGCAAAGGCGTGATCATTCCAGATGCATTCCGGGGCGAGTCCTCCAAAGCCACCCTCCAATTCCTAATCGCTTGCGAGAGTGGAACTGGGAAAAGCACTGTTTTCAGGCCCGTAATGGCACCACTTCATAATTGGATCGCCAGTCAAAGAGATGCCTTTAACAACAATATCCTGCCAGGCTTCAAAACACGTGCTGCGATCCTGGAGGGTGAGATTACACTTAAGACTCGGCAGGCCTCACGGATCAACAACTCCGTTGAGCGCGATATCATGGAAGCCGAAATCACCAGCAAGCAAAGCGAGTTGGATGCCCTACGAGAAAAGATGACATTTCCAACTTACCTTCTTGAGGATTGCACACTTGAGGCCATGGCAGTTGCACTTGGTAAAAACGGTGAATCTGGCCAAGAAGCTGTTTTGGTTGTCTCCGATGACGCTCGTCAGGCGTTGTCCACCATCATGGGCAAATATACTAATGGGGAAACAGCCGATAATTTACTGGTAAAGGGTTTTAGCTGGAGCCCACACACCCAGAACCGAAGAAAGGACGGTGGCTCTGTTGAGCTCACAGGCCCCTGCGTAAATATATCCCTAATGATTCAACCTGATTTGCTGGATCGCATCATAAGCCATCCCGACTTAATGCACTCGGGGTTTTTACAAAGGGTTATTCTTGATGAAATCCACTGGCCAGCAGAAGAGTACAGTGATCCGGGTGGGTATGACCCCGCCATTACTTCAGCGTGGGATTCATTGGTGGTTAGTTTATTAAACTTTTACCGTCTTACTCTAGAGCCACACAAAGTTGCATGCACGGATGAGGCCAAGCAGCTCCTGATTGGATATCGTAACCAGCTTGTTCATAGAATAAGGAATCCTGGGGATCTGGCGGACGTGCGGAGCGTAGCGGACAGATGGGCTGAGTGGGCCTGGAGGTTTGCCCAGACCTTTCATTGCACTATCTATCGAGATAAGGCACTACAAATACCATTGGAGCCAGAGACTGCACAAAACGGCATTGTGCTTGCTGAATACTACTCAAAGCGGAAGTTAAGTGCCCTTTTTTACAGCCGAGACACCCGAAAAAATGAAATCAGGACACAGATACTTGAGTTAGCACAGGACAAAGAATTCATAGTTGCCGCCGACGTCCAAAGAAAGCGCCTAGCAAGAAATGCAGAGGAAGCTCGCTTACATCTCAATCAGCTTCATTCCGCCGGACATCTTATGAAGCTTGAAATTAAGTGTCCTGGTGGTGGGCCCACTAGTTTTCGCTATTATCAACCCGAGAGATTCCCCCAACCCCATGCGATAAACGTTACAAACGATATCAACGACACTGTTTCTTGCCCCTTTTAGTACATTTATATCGTTTATAACGTTTATCGCAGAGCTTTTCGGGTAAAATCACTACCGAAGTCCTGTAACAGAAAGGATTTTCTAAATCATGGGTTATTTATGGGGTATTTTCGCCCCTTTTCGGGGTATTTAATTTCAGTTCCCGGTCATATTCCCGGTCGGGCTCTCGGTGGATCCTCGGTATTTTCTCGGTCAGGTTCTCGGCCTGGAATGGCCTCTTTTGACCTTAACCCCACTTTTACACCCCTTAAACCCCCCTTCCGAACCAGTTATGGCGTTGTTTTGCGTTGTTTCTGGATTGTTATGGCGTTGACCGTGGATTGACTATGGATTGACCGTGGATGACTGTGGTGGCTTATGGCGTTGACCATGGTGTTGACGGCCTATTGAACGTGGATGTTCACTTATTGGTATCTACTTAATGCTCCTGAGGTCTGAACACACACTCATAGCACCACCAATTAGGAGGCTATTATATATCAATTACTGTTGATTCTTTACGCTCGTTATCCGACTTAAGAATCAAATATAAGGAATATTTTCGACATACATACATTGTCGCGACTGTGGCTATCAAAGCGAAGAAGGGCTGCCACATCCCATTTAATAGCAAAGCAAGGGCGCCGACTGGAACTACCCCTACTCCGAATAAAAACACTCCGACCAGAACCCCGACAACGCCCCAAAGGTTATAAGCCCAAAGAAAGCCTTTGAGCCAGGCCGCCAAGCCAAATACATAAGATGCCATCAAAAGAATGAAGCCTGAGGAGGGTCTGGTTTTCTTGAAAAAGGATAAGGGCAGTAAAACCAGAATAGTCATAGAAATAGTGAACCAACTAAGCAGATCTACAAATGGGAGAATCACAGCACTTGCCCAGGCGCCGCCTTTGATAAAAAGGGCGACCAAAAAGGTAAGAGCAGCAAAAAAAGCTAAGCCGATTAGCAAGCCACCGATTCCCTTGAGGAGGTCTTTCATTTTATTGAGTTGGAAAAGAATCTTAGGAAGCCGAAGAGTTTTGTTGCGGCTACGAGACTTAAGAATAGCAAATATGCTTAACGCGACAAACGGGGCAAGTGGCTTCGAGCTTTTTGCCAAGACTGGGAACCCGCAACTGTTGGCCGCAGAAGCCACAAGGAAACAAGATTTTTGAATCCACATCCGCACAACTATGCCTTTTATTAAAAAGGCTCATAATGGAGAAGAGTTTTTTTATCCCCAGAATCCGAGAAAGTATCTTCTCACCCCTCACTCGAAGCCGTCCAGCTGAATAGCCTTTACGGGGCAGGCCTCTACTTAGTTTTTGCTGAGTCCGTGTGTTGAAATAGCTTTCCCTTTTGGCAAGCACATATCCGAATTCATCTACAGAAAGATAGCCTAGCTTGCGAAGGCTTGATGTCTCTGTGTCTCCAGACCTATTTATTGTGAAACTAGACCCGTTGAGAATAAAAGCACCACACCCTAGGAATACAGCTGCGGTGTCAGTCAAAACCTCATTTTCAAAGACAGACTCCATTTTTATTCCCTTTCTAAATAAAAAGATATGAGCTACCTCGTGCGCCAAGGTAGCAATCATCTCATGTGGAAAATCTCGAAGATCACTTCGTAAATCCACAAAGAATTCGGAAGAAGGCGACAGCTCAACACAACCTGGGGCCTGAAGATCCGAGCGAAACGTTACAACTACTGTTGAGGTAATAATTCCGAAGTGGTCTGCTATTCGCCGGGCTACCTTTTGCACCCAAATCGTCTTGTCCCCCTCAAAATTAAGTTCCTCAGGCGAAAATGTTAAATCCTTTGAAAATTCTGATATGCCACTTGGCAGGAGGCCTAAGAACAGCTTTTGAAGAGCTGCCTTTATTATTTTGACGTTCTCAAAGCCACGCACCTTTTTCATAAGGCGATTGTGCTGAAACCAGCGATAGGCGGACCCTATCGTAATAATAGCGACAGACAAAAGACACCACCGCCAGAGAGGCCCTAGGTTATCCGTGGTTAAAAACATCTCTTAGTCACGCACGTTTTATTTTAGAGCCCGCCGAACTGTTCTTAACACTATTGCGTCCCACCCTTCCTCTGAAAGTAACTTCGCATCGTAAAGCTCCTTCGCGAAAACCTTGGCCCTTTCCGTCACCTTGTCGCTCTTGGCTCGATTCAGCGATGCAGGTAGCAGCTCAAGATTCATCACTTGGTTTTTAAGCTCAGGGCAAACCGCTCTTGGAATAACATGATCAGCTTCAGCTTCCTGCCCCGCATATTGCCCCTGGGTAATCGTCGCCGACTTGCCCCGCCTCAACTCGGCCATTCCTTCAGGGTTTAACAACCCCAGTTCCTTCGCGATCTTTAGGTTCTCCAACAACCCCCAGCGGATAAAACCGGCATAGGGTGTTCCCTCCGTTTTGTTTAGTTTAGCCGATTCATCTAGGACAGCTTCGGGTTTCTCTCCGTGCTCCTCAGCGTAAGCTAGCCAGTAAACGCATTTCTCTAATCGGGGGTTGGCTGCCCTATCACCTTTAAGCGAAGCGAGCTTTATTGGGTCGGTAAGGTTCGCAATAGCAAATGCTGGAGCATTATTAGAATTTGCGAAGGCGGACTCTAAGATTGCTACGATACAGATAAGAAATAGTGAAAGTTTACTCACTCCCTCTACTCTTCTTTAACAGAATCGATTTTTTCAAGGATTTTTGAAGATACTACTTGGTAAAGAACAAGCCCACTAATCAGTGCAATTATTTCGAATATTCCCTTGATCACCGTAAGGACTATAAAGTAACCAATCTTAATAAGAGTTGAAATATCTAGGTTTTGCAACGGTGATGAAAGCCCACCATCTCGCCAATGACTGAGAGGAGAGAGGCTTGTATTAGCTATTAGCTCGCTCAAAGAATAAATCCAGAGCACCAAGAATACTGTCCATAATATATCCCTCAGCCTTGTCTTTTTCAGATCGTTGATCCAGTGCACCCATAACTTATTTATCTTTTTTTTAATTTCCTCGCTTGAATAAGCTTGTGCCATTTCCATCGCTGCGCTTTTGCAGTCACCAGATTTTAGCAACCCTGCGACAATCCAAACAACTGCCCTAAACAAAAGCTCAAATCCTAAGATGGGCAAAAGAATTACTATGCCCAAAATGAGAACATTATAGTTTAGGCTTCCTTGCAAGAGGTTATAACCAAAAAAAACAACAATACCAAGACAAGCGGGAACACCCCAGAGCCATTGAAGAAAAATCTTCACCCTTTTAAGTCCCTCAAACCAGTTAAGCCCTTTGAATGAGGAGAAGCTGAAGGAATTAGGAAAGCCAAAGGGTGTTTGGCTCATTATGTCTCTTTGATAATTTTAATCACAGTTTTCACCTGAATTTCGCCCCCATTTACGTCAAAACGAGATCCCCACTCTCCTATTAAAAGGTTTGAAAGAAACCTCCCAAAGTTCGTTCCATTTTTTATATGTTTTCTTAATCTAATCTTCACGTTTTCCTCCTTTTATATCAGTATCGAAGTATTGCATTAACACGAAATACAACGCCACTGTTTCCATGCGTTCATTCTGCATCTTGAACTCTAATCCTTTTTAAAGAAGTAGTGTCAGGCCTTCTTGAATCCTCTTATGATATAAGTGGGCACCCGAAAAAGTATTTCAATCGATATCACCGTTGCAAATATTGAAAGGATTGTTGCCTTTAAGACCGAGAAGAGATTTGTCTCTTCTTTTTCTTTAAATAATTTCTTTATTACTTTTAGTGATGCATTTTCAGGAAAAATGAATTTGGTAAATCGCCACTCAACAATCCATTGATTTTTTTCAGCTGTTTCCAAAGGCTCAAAATATAAAGCGAGGTCGTTTTGAATGAAGGATTGATTGGTCTCTGAAATAACAAATCCTGTTTCTCCCCCCTTTGCGCGTTCGGCTTTTAACGATGGCTCACTGAAAAAACGGTCCCAATAAAAGCCGATGATAATTAAAATGAATACAATAGTTAATACCTTTTTAAGACGTCTAAAGCCTTCAAACCAATTCATAAGAGTTTATCTTTTTCATAAGGTTTTTAGTTTTGCTAAATGGCTGCTTCAGTGGGCTGATTTTTGCTTAATCGGTATACTTTGCAGTTAAGTTTTTAAAATTACTTCACCATTAGTTCCATCTCAACAAATTATTAAGCTGAATCACCGCAGGCTAGTTCCAACTTTTCCTGTGAACGGATTCACATTGCCGGCGCGCGACCAATTATTTCCACTATACCCATCGGCACTGCTCCGATAGTGGCTACTTACGTATCCTCCGTCACTCCTCTGGTAGGAATTAACGTAAGTGTAGCTTTGGGCCTGAGCTTTGCCGAAGAATCCGGCGGTTAGTACTGCGAGTGTGATTATTATTTTTTTCATTTTGTAATTTCTCCTTACAACTATATCGAAAATTTAACATAGATTATTATACTGTTGATAGTAAGCTACTTATGACGCGTAGACCATGAAACCTTGTGCTCGCTGAACCCCCCATTCGGTTTTAAAGTATTAATTCAATGACTGTAGTTCTTACCCCCAACTCGGAACAGCAAGCGGAGTACTGTGACGATCTTCCGGACTACAAAAGTATCCAGGCTGGACTGCCAGAAGCATGGGAACAGGGATTTAGAATTCTATGGGGAGTCGGACACGCAGCTTGTCGTGGGGCTATCAAGAATTGCCCCGGCGTTGATGCAGACCTAATTGTTTCAGATGCAGTATCCGAGGTGATACCGAAAGCTCGCGAAGTTCCATCATGGAATGAATTAAAAGCCTTAACCGCGAGAGTGGCTTGGTGTCGCGCCATTGATGCAATCCGAAGTCAAAAAGCCGAGAAGAAAGGGGGCGGACGAGTGGAAAGTTTAGATGAACTTGTAATCGAACCCTCCTCCCCCGTTTATCAAAGACCCGATGAAGACCTTTACCACGCAGAACTTTGGAGGGCATACCGAGAATGCACTCAGCAACTTAATCCAAAGGCGCGTGAAGTAGTTGAACTACGACTCGTAGACCAGCTCACTCAAAAGGAAATAACCGATAAGCTCGGAATCCCTCAAGGCACGGTTGGAGTGACGATTATGAAGACGCTTGCGGTTATTAAAGATTGCCTCAAGGCTCGAGGATTCAATCCTTCAAGGACCAGCTAATGAAAACGCCAAAAAGATCCGGTGAGTCTAACTCAGGTCCACCAGTACATTTGTATGAGGAAAAATTGAAATCATTTCTGGCTGGTGACACGCCCGCTGCAGATTTGGCTCCTTTTCTAAAGGACGATACAGAATTTAGAAAATATATTGCCGACTTAGCAGAAACGGAAAGCCGTTTAGCCACCTTGCTCGCACAAAGTAGATACTCCGAAGCAGAACCCATGGATCCCCCTGCTTGGGCGCACGAACGACTAAAAGGTGCAGTGCAAATGGGATTGTCGGCGAAATCTCGATCCCTCAGGTCATCCATCTTCAGCTGGAAGTTTGCGTTCGCTGGAAGCCTCTGCGCGCTTCTCTTTATGCTATTCACCCATCTGAACAAGCCCTCTGAAGAATCACTCAATGCCCAACTTGCCCAAATCTCAGATTTGCCCGTTGACGCTTTTATCGCACAAGTTGGGCCACCTATAGTCGTTAGGGGCGCAAGCCCATTACTTTACAGCCCGAAGGGATTAACCGCACAAAAAGATCCCTCCCTGCTCATACGGGATGACACACATCTGCATGAGCTAAAGATCCAGGTCACGGTATTGAATCAATCCAATACTCTTCCGAGCGAGGGATATTGGCGCCGGGGCGCCGTGAAAACACTTGGTTTGCTTGTAGAGCCCAAACCCAATTTTCAGGCTGGCGACTTAGTTCAGATCAGGTTGCTAGATAATCAGTCCGTAGTCGCAGAGGAAGTTTTCAAGATTGCAGACTCTCCTGACTTAGAAAGAAAGTCTGGGGACAGAGCTAATCTTGAGGCTGCAGCAAAAGCACTTTTGGAGATTCCGCCACGCCCAGGCGACGCATTAACCTACCTTGCAAGCTGCTCGGTTGAAGGGAAAAAGACAGATTTGGCGTTAAGATTAAAATACATGGCTCTCATAAAGGCTGGAGATCTACAAGCCTCCGAAGGAATCAAAGTACTTCTTCAGAGAAAATGACCGCAAATATTCTTTTCTCTATTTTTATTTTAGGCTCTCTTACACAAGCCGAGGAAAAAGTCCGAACAGATTCTGCGAAAAACTCAGACCTTGAGTTTGCCAAGCTCCTTGAAAAGAAGTTTCGCAATGACTTCTTAGTCTCTTTCGAAAATCATCAATATGCAGTTACCGACCTACTTGCACACCAGAAGTTGTTACTTTTAAAAGCTAAGGCTGGGACAAGCACGGATGCGGAGACTTTTGCTGCCTTCACTAAATCAGCAATGGAACAAACACTAGCTATGGGTCTCACGGAGACGTGCGCTCTTCTTGGCGATGAGGCAATGACTGAGATCATGGATATGAACGATAAAGGACGTCTAAAAGACAAGGACTATTTCTTTATTATCTCCCTGCTTATGATTCATGCAGAGGTCGAAAACGAGAACTTCCATTACGCGACTCAGGTTGCGGCCGGCGTGCGCATGGATGCCAGATCCTCAATTGAGAAGTCTCCCGCCAGGGACCCAGGATCTATCGAGGCATGGGATCTTCATTTAAAGTATCTCGTTGGAAGATTTATCCTTCCCGACGATGAGATTCAAACAGCTAGAAAAAGAATTAATGAACTCATCTCAACCAAAGTATCAAACTCCAGAACAGACTTAAGGCAGACTCTTCTGCGCCTTAATGCACTTGAAGCCGCCCGAATCGAGCTTTACAGGTATGATTGGAAATCAGCAGCTAAGATTCTTAGGCCTTTTTCAGACAAAGGTGATCAACTCGCCAAAGCATGGCTGGTTCGTTGCCTTATGTATCTGAATCAGTATCCAGAAGCAGGCAAACTAATTACTCGCAAGGATCAATATCCCGACTTCCAAGGTTATATCTATGCAAATCTAGCTTTTGCGCAGTGGCAAGCTGGGGCGAAAGACCATGATAAAGCCATCAAGACACTGGAAGATTGCAAATCGCAAATTGCTTTCAGACGTAGAATCGATCAAGCAGTTTCAGGCAAGGATCTTCCAGACTATATACCCCTGCTCTTTTACTATATCTACCGAATGGAAACTGCCAGCTTCATGGCGATGGGCGATCAGGAAAGGGCCCAAGCCTCAGCGATTCACTTTTCTACAATTGTTCGTATCTGGGCGGATAAGGCCCTTCGTGGAACCACCGAAAACGAGCGCTTGCGTTTCCGCGCGCTCATTGAAGATGCGCCCTTCAAGGTCCCAAACATAGCAAAAGACAATAAGCTTTTAGCCGACAATCTTGTTTATTTTAAGGGCCTAGTAGTCGATAGCTTAGCAAACAAACCAGAGGCATCCCGAACCGCGGAAGAGTTTATTGTAAAGGGTTACGATAAGGATCTTGCTGAAGATATGGCGCGAGCTGCGCCCCTTCCAATTGAGCCAAAGACAGAGGATGCCTCGAATTGGGATGCCTTACGCAAATCACTACCCGAGGGAGTGACTTTCGTGGATTTTATAAAATGCGGAGGGAGATTAAATGATAGGGGGTGGGATGAACCGGTTTACCTAGCTGTCGTTACCCATCAGGACACCAAAAAAGAGCCTTTAGTTTTAGACCTTGGAAAGGCAGAAGAAATCGAACGTAAGGTCGCACTGTTACTATCTTTTATGAAGCTGGGCCACGCTGATACAGATTCGGTCAAAGTAGCGAGCGAGATTCACACTATGCTGCTCGATCCAATTCTCAAATCTATCCCAGCCAACACCCATACGATGATCTTCTGCCCTGACGCCTCTTTATCTTTTGTGAACTTTTCTGCTTTGCCTAATGCCTCGGGCTCTTTCTTAAGTGAGCGGCTGGAATCTTGGACTGTCAGCAGTGCCAGGGACATGATCCCTACAAATGAGAAGACTCCAGTGTCAAAAGCTCATCCGGTTATCTTGGCAAACCCAGATTTTGGAGCAGATCAACCCGCTACGCCAAATCCCAAAAGAAGTTTTAGCCTCCAAGCCTTACCAGAATCGGAAAAAGAAGCAGAGTCAGTAGCATCAAGTCTTACGAAGAGAGGGTTAGCACCCAAAGTCTTTACTGGTCTCGGTGCGTCAGAACATTCTCTTCGCTCTTTTTCTTCTCCCGCTGTTATTCACCTTGCGACTCATGGCTTCTACTTGAGCGATAACAACGTTAAGAATCCGATGCGCGCTGGCGGGCTTGCTCTTGCCGGTTCAGCCAAATATGCAGATAAAGCAAAGCGGGGGCTTTGTGAAAATGATTCTGAGGATGGAATTCTTACAGCAGAGGAGATTTCAAAGATGAAGTTGCAGGGCACTTGGCTTGTTAGCGTCTCGGCGTGTGAAAGTGGAATGGGCCGCTCTTTAGACGGTGAGGGCATGCTCGGACTACGCCGGGGTTTTCAGCAAGCTGGGGCACAAAATCTCCTTTTGTGTATTTGGCCAATTCAAGACACCCAAGCTTGTGAATTTATGGAAGCTTTTTATGGGAAGATAGGTGCAGGAGCAGACCCAAGGCAGGCTTACACAAAAACAATCTCTGAAAGCTTAGTGAGAACAAAAAAAACTTTAGGCCTCGCAGAAGCAATCAGAAGCGCTGGAGCTTTTGTGTTGAGTAGCTCTGCCTCGACCCCTTTTAAGAAGCCTGAAATAGTTAATGCTAAGGCACTTGCAGGAAAGAAAAAATAAATAAAATAAAATAGCCCGCGAATCCGATATTGGTTCGTGAGCTCGATAACATCCTTGCTTGATCTTTTGTTCCGCTGCCCCGAAGAAATGGCGGAACGTACTCCCACGGTATTTCAGGTATGCCTCGTCTTAGGCGTACTTCTAGGCGGTTTGGCTTTTTATGCCTGCATACGTTCCGTAAGACTCTGGAACCAAACTTACCCCATTCCTTGGTGGTCTTATCTGGCGGCTAGTTTTGCAGCCTTAGTTGTTTTTAGCGGCACAATTTTGTTACCGAGTTCTGGCCTCATCAAGGACGCAGCTGTTTCCCTGATTGAAGATTGGTCAAAACGGTTGCCTCGTGATCGTCGCTGGACGGATGAAACCTTCAAAGAGGCAAAGCGCCAGGTGGTCAAGTTGGGTCTAGAGGAACCCGCCAGCTACCAAAAAGAGACAATTCCAGTAAGCCATGAGGAGTCACGTAAGGTAGCTGCTAGGACCTATGCCCAAGCAGCTGTAGCCCACTTTCGTGAGCACAATCCACTGCTCAGCAAGCTGCTCAGCCCCAAGGCAGCCCCGACAGAAGAGGAAATTTACGATAACGTTCGCGTCTTTTTCGAAAAGAACTCCGGGAAAAAATACGGCGTTGAACAGGCTATCGACCTCGCTTCTGAGAATCTGCGCCAAGACCTCCAAAGACAGGCGCCCAAAGTTGTGGTTTACGCCCGAGCCATAGTGATCCTCGGCGTCCTACTTCTAACCGCCCTCCCCTTTGCCCTTGTCGGCATCAATGCATACCGCGACATCCACATCCACCAATAAAGGAGACTATATTATGACAGGAAATCATCTAGTGATCGGATTGGGGGGAACTGGCGGAAAGATCATCCGCGCCCTCCGCAAGCAGGTTTACACCATGCACCGCGAAGTAGAGCCAGCTGCGCTGCCCTTGCGATGCCTCTATGTCGACTCTGACGACCGGTTGATGCGACAAGAGGATCATACATGGCGGGTTTTGGGGCGTAGTGTCCAACTAGACAATGACAGCCGCCTCATCATCTCTGATGCCAACTTAAAGGCAGCCCTTGAAAATCTGGGCGACTACCCCGGGATCAAGCCATGGATAGGCAAAGTAGATGAGTGGAAGGACATTCTAAATGCGATGCAGGGTGGAAAGATCTTCGGCGGACAGAAACGCCGACTCGGACGATTTTTATTCGCCATGTCAGCGAGGCGTTTTGTGGAATCGGTTCAGAAACATGTCAACGCAATGACTAATGGTGGAGAGGTGCGAACGACTTTTCATGTGGTATGCGGCCTTGCCGGCGGAACCGGGAGCGGAAGCGTGGTCGATGCATGTCTTCAGTTGCGACGAATCTTCAATCAGTCCCACCACCGCATCTTTATTTATGCCCTGCTTCCAGATCGCTATCCGCCGCCCGGCTGGGCCAAGCAGAACTATCATGCCAATGGATATGCTGCACTCCTGGAATTAAACGCGATGAGCACGGGGGAACTTAACCCCCATGACCTGACTGGCACTACTTTTAAGGCTGAGGCCGAAGAAGCGGTGAACGGTCGACTTGCACTTCAGGACCCATTCACAGCGTGCTACGTCTTCACCAATGAAAACGAAGCTGGATTCAAGGTGGATGTCGATACCACGCTGCCAGAAATCGTGGCCTCTTACCTGTATCACAAGATTGTCACAGGATCGGAAGTCACGCTGGAAAGCCTCGACCGTGCAGAGGCTTTCGAAAACGCAGACGAGTTAGCCAAACCTGAGGACTTTCCTGGCCAAAGGCACAGTAAAAAGAGCAGGCGCTTCTTTACCTTTGGAATCAAGCAAATCGCGTATCCTGAAGAGGAGATTCGCGAATACATAACGTACGGCTTTGCACGGCAATCCCTTCTTCAGTTGCGCTATAACGTTTGGCTCGAGGACGGCGGATATGCTGATACGCCGGCTGGCAGAGATTTTCAGGAATTCGTTAAGAACGAAGCTAACTTAAATCGCTGGCGATTGACCGATGAGCACCTCTTCCTTGCCAAGGGCATTCTTCCAGACGAGGCCAAGAACACCAAGTGGTTGACCCCACAGGCGGAGTGGCTCTCTGCGAAAGAGACCTACCTCGACCATGTTCGACAGACCGCACAGCCCGAGCGATGGATGGGCGAGCTAACAAAGCTTTTTGACCTTCGGTTTCGCGAACAATACCGAGGCCAAGGGGTGGAGAATTTCTTTGCCGCGAAACGAAGCCTCAGGGGCGACCACATCCGAGAAATCAGAAACGGCCTTGAGGCTGAGCTCTTCAACGACTGGATCAACGGATCTCGCTCCCTCAACGAAACAGGCCGTCTACTTCAAGCGCTGAGGCAAAGCCTACAGGCGCGCATGGAAGGACTCTCACCTAAGTTAACTCGGCTGCGTGAACAGTCTGATGCCGCCCTTCGGCGAGCTGGAGAAAACGATAAAGAGTGGGTGAAAATTGGAGCACTCAGTGAGTTCTTTGGCAAAAGAAAGGGGCTTTTGGAGGCCAAAGCCCAAAACCTCCAGCTTAACTACCTTATCAAGACCCAAATCCTTGCATTGGATTTTGCCGAACAGCTTATCCGAGACTTAGTCCGGGAATTATCGGATATGCAAGGGGTAGTGGAATCATGCGAAACCAACCTCCAGACCACGATAGAGGAGGCGAACGTTTTGCGGGAAGCCCGTTGCAGGGACGTGGGGCTTGAGGACTTAAGTGGGCATGTAGTCCGTTTTTATGAACCCGAGAAGATTCGTAAGGTTGCTCGTCGGTTGGAGCTCGATCGTGATATTCAGACCACCCAAACCCAAAGAGTTAGGACCGAGATTTCTTCTCGCCTGGGGTCGCAGCGTGGGTTCGGCAAACTACGCGATCGCCTGCCCTCTGGAGAACTCTTGTCACTTCTTGAGCAGTCTTGTGAATCTTCTGTCCTAGATGCTCACGATAAGCTGCTGGGTTCCTCGGACGAAACGGAGAGACTTTTTGGAGTCTCTGTTCTTGATAAGATTCAAGATCGATACGGTAGCGATCCAGACGGACTGACGAGTTATATCCACAAGGTCGTAGCTAAGTCTGAGGTCTACGCCACTTTTGACATTCAGGAGGAGGGGCGCGACTTCGCAGGCTCAAGAACCGACAAGTACGGACGCCGCTACTACAGGGAAAGCATCGTAATTCTGCCTGAAAGCTCTCGTAGCCCGGAGTTCGCCGACCAGATGCGTCAAACCTTCAAATCGGCAGCCCGCGAGGGTGTCGAGTCTAAGGTGGTTGATCACCCAACCCGCCGACATGAGATCGTTTTGCTCAACTTTGTCAGCCCCTTCCCTCTTCGCTTTCTAAAGCATGTATCTCATCTTGCAGAGGAATATGCCCGCAGGACGGACGGTGTTGAGCGTAACCGCGCTTTACTCGAACTTCACATCGAGAACTGGGTCGACGGCGTAACTCCATCTCTTTTTCCTCCGACAAAGGAGGAGCTCCAAGAGGAAGCCTTGCCATACATCTTGCTTGGAAAAGCGGCTGGGATTTTTGAAGAAGATCGAGACTCCAGTGGTAAACGACGCGGTCTGATGCTGGTAGAACGCGCCACGGATGGAACGATCCGTGAAACCGACACGCTTGGGCATGATCTTTTGTCTTGTGCAGAAAATCTCGACGCCAGTCGGGCCGATAAAGTGCGCAAGCTCATTGGAAAGGCCCTTAAAGGCATCAAGCCTAAGGCCACTGCCCTACGCCAAACACTACAGGCAGATCTAGAAGAGATTCGCGTTAAGCTGGGCGGAGCCAGCGTAGAATACCGGAGGTTTGTCCGCGCGGTAGGGCGCGCCGCCAAGCTCCTCGACGAATGAGAAGTTTGCCGTGGCTACCTACCGATGCGTTCAGTTTGGAAGCTGCCCTTGCGCAGATTCCCGGCGAACCCTTTGGTTTTCACCGAAGAAAACACCGTCGTGCCCAGATTGCGGAGACACGAACCTTGCGAGGATCAGGGTTCGGCTACCACGCTGGAAGCCCATCCTCGCAGGCTTTTCATTCTGCACAGCCGTGCTCCTGCTTTTATGGGCGGGGGTCCAAGGAATTCGAGGCGACCTCGCCGGGCGAGGCTGGAAATCTATTCCCGATACTCACCGAGAGAATATTATCCGGGACGGGTCGATCCATTTTACGCACGGAACCACCTACACCAGCCGCCCTATCAGTTGGTGGGATCGGACTTTTGCGCTTCCATCGGGCGAAAGTCTTCAGCACCAGCTACAAGAGCTCCTACCCGATGGGGTTGCGCTTATCTCCCTCGAGCCGTTGCACCGGATGGAAGGAAAAGACTTGGGCGGGGTTTATAAGGCTACGGTCAGTGTTTCTCAGGCAATTCATGAGGTTTCGGTGAAGACAATGCCTGTTCCATCCTGGGTTCCTCAAGACGCCAGGGAACTTGTTGGCCTTTTGCCCTTGGCCCCTGACCTTCCTCCAGGACACATCTATGGAAACAAGGTGAGGGAGATTTCTCCCGTAGCCGCACGCGTATCATTTGAATGGAAGATTACAAAGTTGGAACGCATCCGTGGCGCTTGGTGTGCGACCCGCTGGTTATCGTTCCCATTAGAAAATCGGCGATGGAGGCAGTAAAGCGAGCCATGAGGATATTTTGCACCAAGACTGTTGTTTGCCTGATGACGGGACTTCTTTCGTTACAGGCAGCTGAATCCACCGTGTTGAAATCCGATCGACAGATCAAGGCGGCGAGAGAGTCGGAGCAATCAACAATCAAAACCTTCCGTGCTCGATTAGACCGAATTAACGGAGAGGTAAAAGCCTACCGAGAACTAGAACTTCAGCAGCTCCCCGCCTTTGACAATACCAATTCAGACAATCAGCAAAGGTTTTCGGGATCGGGTATTCCTACGGCCATGGGTACGGGTGCGATGGCAGGAGCGGTTACAGGGGCTGCTGTCAATCCAGGCAACCCGGGAGCGGGTGCAGGAATGGGAGTGGCCGTGGGGGGGTTAGGAGGCCTAGTCATTGCCTTAATTGCGCAAGAGATTCGTAACTCTGAAATGCGAAAGATTGGTGAAGAAAACAAACGCAGAATTGAGGCCGAAAGAAAATCCATGCGACTGGATATTGAAAGCAAGGTTCAAGACTTTCGCATAAAACGTCTCAGCTTATACCGCGACGAGCTCCAAGAGGAGGCGGCCGCCCATTTGATGAGAATTCAGGAGGTTCCATAATGAAAACATGCAAATGCACTAATTTCGGAATGTGTAATAAGGCAGACAGCAGTGAACTCATTAAGATTGAGGAAAATCAGCCTTTGGTATGCACCGAGCCCGGCTGCGGGGCTCAGTTGACCCTCGTGCAACAGGGTCTTACTCCCCAGAAGAAAAAGATCCTTATGGTGGCAGTGCCAGTCGCAGTTCTCGCTCTTCTTGCTCTTTTATGGCCAGGATCTTCAGCCAATAACGATGAGTCCTCTGAGCCAGAGCTTGTCCTATCTGACCCCGCCGCTCCTGCCGAAACTCGCCCCCCTGCTGCGTCTTCCACGGAAACCCAGACCCCACCGCCTAATCCAATTGAATCAGGGACTTTTGAAAAGTTGGGCAGTATTTATTTCAACCAAGATCAATCAGATATCGACGCGGAAGGTATTCAAACGATGGAATATATCGTTGGCCGACTTCGTTCGGGTGATTTCGGCAACGAACCGACCATTCTCATCATTGGAACTACCAGTTCTGAGGGAACAACCGATCACAATACCCAGCTTGCCGATGCACGAGCAAAGAAGGTGGCAAGTAGTCTTAATGAAAAAGGATTTAAGAATGTTTCCCATACAAGTAGTCCTGAAGTTGGTGGGCCTGAAAAGGATCCAGATCCCGAAAACCCACGTCATAACCGCCGTGCAGAAATTCACGTAAGGCGTGGGTAATGAAAGGAACGGCCATGGCCGTAATATCTATATTCCTGGGACTGATCTTGGCCGCCCAGGCAATGGCCGCAGTGAAGTATGAGAGCCTTGAGCGCAGAAATGGCCTCTGGCAGGTCAGGGGCTCCTCTACCCCTTTTACTGGGGAAGCCGTTTGGATGCCGCAAGGATCTACCAATCCAGTCATCCTTCGTTTTGAGAGTGGCAGCAAGGTAGAAAGCGGGGGTTCTGCTAAGTCTTTTCAATCGGAGCAGCCAAAGAACCAATTTGCCCCCCCCTCAAGTAGCTCAATATCGGATCATGGGCTTGCCATAAATCTGCACTCAAAACCCGCTGCTCGTGTAGGCCCTTCCTTGATTGCGATCAATCGTACAGGCACGTCCGCTTATTTGGTCAGCGAAGGTCGCCCAGTTGAGATCGATCTTCAATGCGAGGCACCGGCTGGACAACTGGTCTCTTACCAAGTGGTCACACAGCCAAAACTCGGCACTCTTAGCATGTCTCAGAGCGGAAGCTTAATTTACACGCCGCTTCCGGGAAAACGGGGCGAGGACAGCTTTGGGTTTTTGGCGAGTGACGCATCTGGAAATACATCGGGAGGGCTTGTCAGTTTAATGGTTGGGGTAAAGCCAGTAAGCCGAGAAACCTCAATTTATATTATCTTAGATAGCTCTCTGTCTATGGCAGCCACAACGGGCGATCTGTATGCGCTCAAAGATAATGAGCTAAGAGCATCCCTTACTCAGTTTTACGGGTCCAAGGAAGCATACGAAAAGAAAGTTAAAGTGATATCATCACAATCGGAGCGAACGTTTGCTTTTTTAAATATAGAGTTCCCCTCTACTGGCCTAATTACCGGCCTAATCGGGGGAGCCCTGACGGCCCCTTCCCCAGGACAAGAGTGCGTGGTGATCGTATTTCAGGATGAAGCACACCCTGATTACCACAATCCATACGGACTTTATACGCAACAAGGCTCTGATGGCTGGGCGCGGCCCAGCATGGTCATGAATATTCCTGGAACTATATGGGCGGCTGGCCCTGTGGACGTTTTTGCTCTCCCTATGGATATTACCAATCTGCGCAATCGCCTGGCAGGAGGATATTTTCGGAGATACTGCGGAATCGTTATGGCATTACATAGCCCGGAGTTCCCCGCTTTTGCACGACTTGTGGATTCTGTCTTTCGAGGCATAGGCCCATTTGCATCTAGGGGGCACAACCTAAAGGAATTCGCAACAGGAAGGGACCCTAAGCTTAGGCTTGTTGCAAACTTGCCCCACGCCGCTGGGTCACGCTACTACTTTGACCGGCTGCGTGTCGCAGCCATGGAGGCGGGATTAGCCATTCCGAATGTAATCTCATCTACCTCCGATGGAGTCTTGGGGGAAGTGGGAGGAAAGTCCTCAAAGAATAAAAACAGCTGGAGTAGTAGGTAATGAATTCTGAAGCCACCGCAATTTTAAAGCACACCCGGAACTTGCTGGATCCAGATCAAAAGAGGTCATCGGCCATAGCGGGTGGGTTTGCATGGTGGGGGCGAGATATTCGCACTGAAGCAGTCATATCTTCTCTTCCAGATCAACCCCCCATCTTTCGCATTGGTTCTGATATGTGGAAGGGTTTTGAAGGATCGCTATCTGATATGGCTTTGCTGAGCTCAATTCTTAAAGACTCAACGCTCTCCGCCCCAGCTCGAATGAAGACCGACCCGACGCGCCTTGGTCTTTGGGTGGATATTCCATTAGATCAGGAAAAGGGATCATGGATGGCTGGCTTCCTTGCTTTGGTTGCGGCCCAGCAGAATGCGGAGGCCGCTCGCTTCGCAAGAATCGGACATGCGTGGAAAGCAGATATTTGCAACTTAGGCTCCAATGAGGGAATCGTCCCTAGTCCTTATGCCGAAATTGAAACTGAGCTACTTACGGGCTTGGGGCGAAGGGACTCACTTTTTGGAAAAGACGTAGGCCTGATAGCCGAGCAGATGGAAAGTGAATCCGTTTTTAACGTCCATGCAGGTATCCATGGCGTTTCGGCTGAGGTAAATCTGGGATCCCAAACTGCTCTGCTCCGTTTTCTGACAAAACAACCACATCCTCGGCTAGGGAACGGCCTGTTTTGCTTTTTGACGATCCCACTAGAGGCCGATCCTTCCCTAGCGATGCGCATGAACGAGCTTGGGCTGGGCTTGGTTAACCCCATTTATGGGCCGGGAAGTTGGTGCGTCGGAGAGGTTGGCCTTACGCACCTGAGTTTCTATCCCAATGCTATTTACCGCGATGGCCTAAGTTCATGGGTAGTGGATTGGTCGGTTCAACGGGCCAGATGGATTGTTGATGTTATCCTAGGCACGGTATTTGGCGGTACAGTTGGAACCTCGGGTGGCAGAAATTTGCCGCTTTATCAGAGCCTAATTGAGATCTACCGAGGCGAGCACGCAACGCCTTGAGCATCATGAAAACTAGGCTGATTTTTCTATTTTTTCTCGGTTGGCTGGTTACACCCTGCAACGCGACATACTCAATTCTTGGATTTGATCCTGAGACGGGCGAGATCGGGGGGGGAGTTCAATCATGCGTCCCCACGGTGACGATGGTGCTTCACGGCGAAGGAGATGTTGGAATGGTGGCAGCGCAAGGAAGGCCGAGACCAGAATATGGCAAAGCAGGTTTAAAATACCTACGGTCTGGGTTCGATCCGCTTCGGGCCGTTCGAGCAGTTCACGAAGGCGGTTTCTTTTTTACGCCTTGGGGGGGCAGTAAATATGAGATGCAATTCGCCATTATGGATCGGCAAGGCAGGGCGGCAGCTTACACGGGACCCCAATGCTCGGATTATGCTGGCCATCAGATTGGGAGGCATTGCATTGCTCAGGGAAACCTGGTGGAAAGTTCACGCGTTGTCTCTGGGATGATCTACGCATTTGAGACAACCAAAGGACCCTTGAAATATCGTCTAATGGCCGCCCTTGAAGCGGCCCAAGCGAATGGTGGCGATAGGCGGGGCATGATGAGTGCGGCTATGCTAATTGTTAAGAATGGTTCGAAGGAGAAAAATGGTGTAGTTCTGGATATTGCAGAGAATATGAATTTTTTACCACTTGTAGGGCTGAGAGCTCAATTATCAAAGGCGGGGCGTTCGAGCCCTTTTGACGCCCGTTTAGATGCTAGGAAAGAAAATGGCAGCAGTGCGCCGAACACAAGTCTTCGCAGGCCGTAACGATAATCATTATTTTTTACTTAATAGATATTATACTTCTTTGAGATGATGAGATGAATACCCCTTTAAGATATATATTTGCCGCTTGGTTGGTTCTTTCATCGCTGACTTTTTCCTTAGCCCAGAAACAGTCCAGTATTGTTACAATTTCGGCTGATGAGAAGCCCTATAAGGGAAGTAAAAATGCAAAAGCAATGGCGCTCTACAATCTTGGCTCCAGGCTTTCATACCAAGGAGACGACTACGCTAAGGCCGCGACGCTTCTTGAAGAAGCAGTTCGATTGGACAGCACTTTTGTGGAAGCTATTGATAATCTCGCGTTATGTTATCGCCGTTTAGGTAAATACGAAGAATCTATAAGGTGTAGTGAGGACTCCATCAGAGCCTTCCCAGATGGAGAAATAGCACATTGCAATCTGGCACTTACATATTCCCTGATAAATCAGCAAAAGAAGGCTTTATACGAATATAAGAAAGTTAAGGACATCAATCCTACCAATGCAGAGGCTTTCTACGGAAGTGCGGTCATTTGTTATGAACAAAATGATTTAACCCGAGCGCTTCTCAATGCTGCCGAAGCAGAGAGACTCTACAGAAAGACCTCAAACAACCTTTTGGGTGATGCTGAAGAGCTTATGGGACGTATTTACTTAAAAATGGGCTACACAGAAAGCGCGAGGGAATGGAGCTCTCGTGCACTCCGGCACAAGCCTGATATTGATAAAGAGCTTAAGAAGCTACTTGATGGGAGATCAATGTGAGCATTATCGATAATATAAAACAGAATCTCTCTTACCGGATTCTTGTCCTGGTTTTGTTTATTATAATTTGTTTTGGATTAGAGAAACTCGGCTTTCTAGACTCTTCCTACACAGTTGTTAGTTCGAGGAGTTCTCCCGATGATATCATTACTTCAGCTCAGGATTCGCATTTTCAGTGGGAGATACGACTCAAGGAATCGAAGAAAGGCAGGTTTTCTGTAGTTGAGACGCTGACATTGCCATCGCCACCTAGTACTTGGTATGCCCCTAAAGGCTCCACCATTAGTACAGATGGCCTTTCCTGCACAACAAAGAAACAACAGCGCCTAATTTATTCTAGCTCGTTTGATGGAAACTGGCGGATTCCCACCAACTATCCGGAAGGTCTATACAAATTGGATGTAACTATTGACGACAAGCTTTCTAAGAGTTTTTATTTCCAACTGTCCCGCACTGCTGCCTTAATATCACAAAAAGAAGTCGAGGTTTTCAGGGGCGCACCAACGGTAAGGTATGACATGGAGCATGATAATGTGAAAAGGGAAACTCTGATCTCTGATACTTCAATCGATAATATTTGTCATATTGTAAAGAAAGGAAATAACTATTACTGGAAAAGTCGTAACAATGAATTGCTTGTTCTTCTTGATAGCGGCCCATATTCCTCGGCCTATTATTTTGTTTCTTTAAAGGGCGCAGGACTTATTAAGGTCTTGGATCTCTCCACCCCAGGACTTAAAGAAGTCCAATACATGGAGCAAGTAAGCACTTTGCTTACTTCAATCACATACTTTGGGGAGGCAGACTATTTCTTTAAGTCTACAACTAGGAATAAGTAGAATTGCCATTTCGACAGTTTTTGACTTCGGCTTAGGTCCCCCGATTTGGGGATTACGTTTTCTTAGCGGTGTGTGGCGTTAAGCCTGGCATCGATTCAATAGCTTTTCGGTACGTGTCGGTCGAATAGTGGGTGTAAATTCGATGAACATCAGAGTCATGCCCTGCCAGTTCGCGCCGTAACTCTTGGCTTACGTTGTTTTCTGCCATCAGGGTCACAAAAGTATGCCGTAGGGAATGAAACGTCTTGGCCTGAAAGGTCCTCTGGCCCTTCACCTTGATGGGTAAGGGGTCGATTCCCGCTTTGGCCATTAATTTGGTAAAGGCCATCGATAGACCTCCCCTACCGCTACAGCCCTTGTTGGATATCCCCTCAAAGAGTTTGGCTTGGGGTGATTTAGAGCCCACGGGCAAATTTAGAATGGTCTCATATATTTCTGGATGCATGGGAACCACGGTTTTCTTGATATTGGCTAGGTGGTCTTTTTTGCGGGGCAGATAAGTTATGGTCCGAGAATCTAGGTCGATGTTTTGCCAGGTTAAATTGGCGGCGTCCCCCAATCGCAACCCCGCATACGCCCCTAGCAAGATTAAGGTCCTCCAGTTCGCATTGCTAACCCCCATGAGCTTCTTGAGCTCTTCCACAGTAAAGGGTTCTCGGGTGTTTTTAGACCCAGTGGGAAGTTCGATAGGTGAAGCAGGATTATGGGTAATCATGTGGAGGCTGATGGCGCGCGCAAAAAAGGACCTAAGGATTTTGATTTTTGTCCTCTGGTTCCCGGGGGTTTGCCCCCTGTTGGCTAAATCTAAAAGGAACTTTTCAATGTGCTGGGGCTGAATATGGGAGACGGGGAGTTTGAGGAAGCTGACCCCCACAGAGTCGGTAAATTCACGGACGACCTGTAAATAGCGCAAGAAAGTGGGCTTGGACCTAGTGTTCTTTTTCCCAGCTAACCACCGCTCAAACATCTCCCCCAAAAGTGTTAAGTGGGCCGGAGGCGTGGCGGACTGGCCAACAATCCCCAAAGCTTTTGCAGAGAGCTTCTGCAACTGCATTTGTAGATTTATATGGTCGATTTGGGGAGCTGACTTCTTTTTCGCGGCCAATTCAAGTTCCAGACCCAAGTGCATGGCTTGATTACGAAAGGATGGTTTTGCGGGGAGATGGCTGGAGACCTGGTGTTGGGTCCCCTCCGGGGATCGATAGCAGATGATCCAATTTGGAGAGTTGGGTGATTTTCGAAGGGATGCCATTTACAACATTCTTACAACAAGCCACTGGTGTTCGCCAAACTCTCTGTTGTTTATCTTGTTGTAAATCAACTCTGTGGACGTCGGTGGACGTCGGGAACTGAATCGGGGGTTCAATTCCCTCCCTAGCCACTTTACTTTTTCTACCCCAACGTTTTACGAATCAAAAAAATTACGGAATTCATCCGTTTTACAACAGATTCTTACAACAAACTTCCGCAAAAAGAATTGAACCGAAAGTTCAGTTCCACTCATCCGCGCGCGCGTGGATCAACCGTTTTTGATTCGCGCCCAAAGAATTTCATATACGCACAGCACAAAACCAACACTGAACTCAAAGACACTTATCGTGACGTCATGTCTATTGAGACGCCGAGGGATTGTGTGGGCAAAGAGAAAATTGGCTGATGGGTAGAGCAATTGGCCATACTCTCAGTTATTCGCCTACGTTTTGGATCTAGGCTAATCCCTTGATGATTGCTCATCTTTCATCTTGGATTATTAGGTGGCTAGGCCAAGAACCGTAATTAAGTCGAAAGACTTTTTAACAAATGAAAAAGCCGAGTGGGACTTCGCTGGTGTGCCCGGATACCAAAAACCCATGGCTGTGGCTTGGGAATATAGCCGTGAACTTGCTAAGTTGGTTGGGAAAAGGGTTTTTGTTCCACCTGCATATAAATTCATATTCCAAAATCAAGAACAGCCCCTTAGCCCCGTTTTGAGAAGTGAATATATCGATAGTGCTTTCTGCTCTTTCTTATTATCTACGCATTGGCCAGAGATTCCTTTTCGACAACTCAGCTATCCAGATTTAAGACATGCTTTTGAAAATGCTTCATGGCCCAGGCCCAAACCTGCTGAGAAGGCGCAATGGATTAACAGCCCACATTTTAAGGCCTCCACCCGCTTTACGGATCCGTGTTTTGTCGAGGGCAGCACCACACCCGACCTTCAGGAAGATTTCTTAAAGCGTCTTGTCCCACCTATTATCCGTGATTTGACACCAACCGGAATCATCAACAAAAAGACCTTTAAGCTTGATGGGCTTACCACCCCTGCAGGCCATCGCCAAAGAAGGCTGCATCCCTCAATGAAGATTGTGCTTATCGACATGGATAGGCATCCATGGCAGATCGAGGACTCTCTTAAGCAACTTCTAAAAGATAACAACAAACTCCTGGAGCGCGGGCGGTCAGATTACGAAAAGGATTTAAGCGCGTTAACCATCTACCGTCTCAAGAAGTTCTTTGGTTCGTTCTCAAAGATGGAAAAAGCCATTGAAGAAAACCTCGGATCACGCAAGAAGAAGGCAGCAAAAGAAGTCGCAAAGAGCTCCAAAGAATTCAAAAGAAACTCAATAGTTTCCCGGGAGTTGTGGGCTGAATATCTTAAGCATGCGCATTACAGGCTCGGCCTGGAGAAATGCCCCCATGATGACAAGGATTCACGTTCCGTTTCTTCCGTATTTTGTTTTTCAGTGCCCAGCAGATTTTTAATAAAGAAATAAAACCTGCCTAAAATCACTATTAAGAGGATTTTCTAGCCCCCGCCCGCCCACCTTTTCCCTTTAATCATAAGAGAAAAGACCGGTTTTAAATCGCCCCTATTAGCCCGCCCATTGAATATTGGGTGGGAAATTCCATGTTGCCCCCATGGAAACGAAAAATTCACATCAGTCCAATGATGTCACCCAGACATCTCTCCCCACACGCTTCATTCGAACTTCAGACCTGCTGACTCTTTACGGGTTAAAGCGGAGCTTTGTTTACCAGCTTATTAAAGACGGCCGGCTGCCCTCCCTCACGGTAAGAGGCCGGGGGGGAGCAAGAGGTATCCGACTTTATCGGCCAGAGGATGTTGAAAAAACCATCCTAGATATTTCTAAGGAAGCTTGAGCAGTTGCCATGATGACCCTTGAACATATCGCTGAGCTAAAAAGGCGCTTCCCGCTTCCACGATATTTTATGGCCATGGGCTACCTCCCTAAGCCTAAGAGCCGACATTTTCTGATGCATTGCCCGTTCAACATTGAAACGGGAAAACCACGTTTTCGGGTTTATTTGGATCACTTTATCTGCGGTGGATGCGGCAAACGTGGCGACATCATCGCCGCCCATCAAGAGATTGAAGGCCTCAGTTTTAATCAGGCTTACGAAGCCCTCTGCGAAATGTCCTCTTTTAACAACAGTCAAACGGAGGCGCTTATCCCTGGCTCTCCAGTTGACTTAACCACAATCAGGGAAATTAGGAGATCACGATGACATATAAATTCGGAAACAATCAGAAACCCAAAAACCAAATCCCCCAAGGGATCTATAAAGTCAGAATCAAAGACGCCCGGGTGGGAGAGTCTGCAAACGGAAATCCAATGATTCGCCTGGATCTGATAGAGCCCCAGCTAAAGGCAATCTTGCGAGACCAACTCGTACTTACCGAGAACTGCTTCTGGAAGCTCGATGAGTTTTTCCGTTGCTTCGGTCTGGATCTATCCGTGGGAGATTCCTTGGATTTTGACCAGGAGTTTCTGGATAGCCTTATTGGGCTGACCGGAACAGTGCGAGTCAAAGACCAGCTCTTTAACGGGCAGAAGGTCTCCAAGGTAGTGGCATATCTGCCCGCCGAGGATTCACAACTCGTCGAAGACGCGGGATAACCCAATGAAGTATGTATTTGGGGAGAAACGTCCCCTCCCAAATTATCTTCAAAAGATGATCGCCACCGCCCCCCAAAGGGGCGGTGGCCTTCACCAGTGGTTATTTCGAACCGCACTGCAATTACAGCGTTTTTGCAGCGAAAGGGAGACCATCGAGATTTTGCGGGCAAAAACTTCCGACCAGGCGGTAAAGCCTAATGAAATCGAGGATGCTGTAAGAAACTCTCGCGCAGGAGCATTAACCCCTAATCGAAGTTCTGCCCCAAGACCAACTAC
>Ga0181350_1000100_pt1 | contig 25932 bp, 42 predicted proteins | sample Su13VDMM110DCMD_FD_130105 | JGI IMG/M metagenome (GOLD analysis project Ga0181350, IMG submission 130105) | Freshwater viral communities from Lake Michigan, USA - Su13.VD.MM110.DCM.D | ecosystem: Environmental > Aquatic > Freshwater > Lake | place: USA: Michigan | collected 2013-07-16
CGCGGCAAGAGTTGCGGCGGCATTTGGACTGAAGCTTGGTTTACCTGAAAATGCCAGCGTTGCGCAAATTAAGGCCGACTTGATGGCCTATGTTGCGGCGGTTGTAGAAGATCAGGAACGGCTGGCGGCGGTATGGGCGCAGCAAGCCGCCAAGACACCATTGGTACAGACATGACCGACGATCAGGAACGCCAAATCCGAGGAGCGGCGCAGGCGCACGCCGTGGCCGGGGCTATGCAGTCTTTCATCGACCAATACGTGATTCTCAGCGTCGAATTGGCCGTTGCAAAAGCAAAACTTGCAGAATTTGAGAAACAACCTCAAAAAGAGGATATTATTAACCCGTAACGGTGCGAACAATCACCGTGGGAACGTCGGGAAGACGTACCTTCTCCCTCCGGGAGTCTTAAATGGCAGATGATGTTGTAGTGAGCGACCTTGTGGTTAATACCACACCAGCGGCGGATGCCGTGTCCACTACTGACGCTACGGCAGCGCCAGCAGATGCCCCTACCAGTGGGGAGCAACAGCCGGGCGATGAAGTAAAAGCCAAAACCTTCTCTCAGGAGGAAGTTGACGAGCTTTTGCAGAAGCGAGTTGCCAAGGAGCAACGAAAAGCGCAGCGAGATGCAGACCGTAGGGTGGCTGAAGCCGTATCACAGGCCCAGCCCAAGGAAGCGCCGGCACCTATCTCAACTGATCGACCGAAAGCCGAAAACTTCCAAACGACCGAAGATTACATCGAGGCCGTGACGGAGTGGAAGGCAGAGCAGATCATTGAGAGGAAGGAAAAGGCGCGAGCCGAAACCACAGCAGCAACGAGACAGGAGCAGTACCAGCGCGAAGTCCATGAGGCTTATACAGAGCGTGAGGACACGGCGCGGGACAAGTATTCCGACTATGAAGATGTGGTCGGAAACCCAAAGCTCCCGATCAATGCTGTCATGGCAGACGCAATACGCACGTCCGATCAAGGACCGGACCTTGCCTATTACCTTGGAAAGCACCCAGACGAAGCCCTGAAGATCGCCAAGCTACCGCCAATCCTGGCTGTAAAGGAACTGGGCAAACTGGAGGCGCGGCTCGAAGCCGAACCCCTGAAGCCCACAAAAAGGTCATCTTCAGCACCCGACCCAATCACGCCTGTTCGCCCCGCTTCCGGGATAGGCGTTCCGAATCTTGAGGACCCAAAAGCCCTCAAGTCACTCGGAACGACCGGCCTCATTGAAGCATGGCGCGCAGAACGCGAATCGAAGGCTAGGGCGTTGAGGAATCGCTAAACATCATGCACCGCTGAGAAGCGGAGCGAGTTTCCAAGGAAAGCAAAGTGTCAAATTCAATCCTGACAATAGACATGATCACAGCCAAAGCTCTGGATATTCTGGAAAACGAGCTTGTGGTCACGCGGAATGTTAACCGCGAATACGATTCTTCGTTTGCCATCGCTGGCGCGAAGATCGGCACCGACCTGCGTATCCGCCTGCCTGACCGCGCTTTGGTCACTGACGGCGCTGCGCTGAACGTGCAAGACGAAAATCAGCAATTCACCACGCTGACCGTTTCCAGCCAAAAGCATATCGGCATCAACTTTACCACCGCCGAACTGACAATGAAACTGGATCACTTTGCCGACCTCGTGCTAAAGCCGCGCATTTCGCAGCTTGCAGCCTCCGTCGATGCTGATGTGTGCAACGTGTACAAGGACGTGTTCCAGTCCGTGGGCACCCCTGGCACCACCCCGGCAACCTCGCTGGTTCTGCTTCAGGCACAGCAAAAGCTGAATGAGGCTGCGGCAACTACTGGCCAGCGTTACGGTGCAGTCAACCCCGCTGCCAATGCCGCTCTGGTTGAAGGCATGAAGGGCATGTTCAACCCGGTCGGATTGCTCTCCAATCAGTTCAAGAAGGGCATGATTACCGAGTCCATGCTGGGGTATGACGAGTTCGCCATGACCCAATCCCTACCTGCGCATACCACCGGAAACTGGGGCACCACGATCACCAGCACCGGCACCCTGTCCACTCAGGGCCAAGCCACGCTGCCGATCACCTTCACCGGCTCCGGCTCAACGTGGAAACAGGGTGACGTATTCACCATCGCCGCTGTCTATTCGGTGAACCCGCAGACCCGCGCATCCACTGGGTCGTTGCAGCAGTTCGTTGTGACTTCCGACCTGACCGCGACCACGACCGGCACGCTGAACATTTCACCGGCCATCTACACCTCGGCAAATGCGCTGGCGACCGTGGACAGCTTCCCGCAAGCTGCCGCTGTGGTAACGATGCTGGGTTCGGCGGCAACGTCCTACCCGCAGAATCTGGTGTACCAGAAGAATGCCTTCACGTTTGCAACGGCTGACTTGCTGTTGCCGACCAACGGCATTGTGATGGGTTCGCGCCAAGTGCATAACGGGATCAGCCTGCGGATCATTCAGGACTACGACATCAACAACGACCGCATGCCCTGCCGTATCGACGTTTTGTACGGTTACAAGGCAATTCGTCCACCGATGGCCTGCCGGATTTGGGGGTAAATCATGGGCGTACAAATGCATGAGGATCGCTACGGTGTCGTTGCCGTCAGCCTGACGCCTGCCGGGACTGCTGCGGGGCCGTTGACCGCATCGCAGACCTTCACGGTGCCGGGACTGAAAACGAGCGACATGGTTCGTGTCGATCCGCCCTCGACTACCGCTGGCCTTGCTATTGTTGGGTCGCGTGTGAGCGCAGTCAATACGCTGCAACTCACCTTCGGAAATTTTTCAACCGGCCCGCTTACATCGGCCTCTGGCACTTACAACGTGTTTGTTTTCCGCCCCGAGGCGGTTCGCACGTCTGTCAGTGCCGCTATTGATTCGTAAGGAGAACAGAAATGGCACTTCCAAGCATAGGTGATGGCGAGCAGATTGGCGATGGCAATACCAGTGAATCATTGCTGGTAGGTCGCGCCGGGATGCCGCTGAAGTTGGGCAATTCCGCCGCGACTACCATCGGCATGTACGGCGCTACCCCTGTGGTGCAGCGGGCAACTGCTGCATCGCATACCACTATCGCAACTACGGTTGTCGTATCTACGACAGGCAGTAACATGTGGGGCTTCACTACCAGTAGTCAGGGTAATGCGGTCCTCGCTGCGGTAGCGGAAATTCAAGCGACACTGGTGGCGCTCGGAATTTGGGCTGCCTAAACTTGTACCACCGCCTACGGATTCTGGCCCTCGCGCAAGTGAGCTACCATGCGCAGCGCCTGAGTCTGTGGGCATCTAACCGGATGACTAAAAAATGAATAAAAGTCCAAAGGTTTCCGTCCTGATACCGAGTTACAACCTCGGCCTATTCATTGCTCAAACGCTCGACAGCGTGCTGGCGCAGGATTTTCAGGACTGGGAATGCATCATCGAGGATGACGGCTCGACCGACAATTCCTGCGACATCATTGCTGAATACGTTGCAAAGGACGCCCGCTTTGCTGCCATCGTTAAACTGACGAACGAAGGTCAGAACAAGACCGCGAACAATCTCGTTGCTGCGGCTCATAGCGAGTATTTATGCTGCCTGCCCGCTGACGATACCATTGCGCCGGACAAACTGAGCAAACAGGTCGCCTATCTGGACGCACACCCAGAGTGCGGCATCGTGTTCGGACAGCCGCGATTTATCAACTCTGGTGGTCCGTTCAAGTATCCTCAGAACGGCATCGAGGACATTGGCGCAAACTCACGCGATGGCTGGAAAGAACGTCTGCGCGGCGGTAACTGCCTGTTCATCGCAACGTCCATGCATCGGCGTGCGCTACACGATGAGCTTGGCAAGTTTGATGAAGCCCTGTCCATGCTGGCCGATCTGGAGTGGTATCTGCGCATTCTGGACAAGCACGATATCCATGTGATCGAGGAACCACTTGCCACGATACGCCTGCGCGACAACGCAGCGAACCTGTCGGCTATGACGCCCAAGCGAGCCGAGACTCATTCGGATGAACTGGAGATTGTGCGCGCACGGCACTTCAAGGTTGATCCGAAAAAGGTCAAGTTTATGCTGGCGACTCCGTTCTATGACGTGAAGGGCTTTTCGCCCTACATCATGTCGTTGGTGCAGACCATCACGACGCTGGTGAGCGCCAAGATACCGTTTGAGTACATCGAACTGTCCGGCGACTCCTATGTGTGGCGCGCAAGGAACCTGCTTGCGGAGCGGTTTATGAATAGCGACTGCACGCATCTTGTGTTCCTCGACTCCGATCAATCGTGGGACGTTAATTCGTTCCTGCGCCTGATACGGGCCGATGCGGATATTGTTGGCGGTGCGTACCCAACCAAGAACAACTGGGAACACTACTCCGTGACGATTCACACGGACGAGAACGGCATCCCTGACGTAAACAATGCCGGATTGATTCGTGGTCAGAAGGTTCCGACCGGCTTTATGAAGATCAAACGCGAAGTGTTTGAACGCCTGCGCACAGCCTACAAGGAAGATTGGTACTGGGAAACCAGTGGCGAGGGCATGCTGCGAAAGATGTGGAATTACTTCGGCCACAAGATCATTGACCATGTTGCCTATGGTGAGGACATATCGTTTTGCAAGCGGTGCGAGTTCCTTGGGATCAAGCTGTATATCGAGCCGCGCCTGAACATCAATCACATTGGCACAAAGACGTGGACCGGAAACTACCATGAATTCCTTTGCAAGCAACCCGGCGGCAGCAATGACCCGGCCCGAAACCAACTCAAAGAGGCGGCATAATGTCAGTGTTCTATATGAAGCACCCAAAACATGGAACCAAAGTCGCAATCCAAGAAGAAGAAGTCGAACACGACAAAAAGCGAGGATGGGTCGAATACGACCCTAACGAAAAGCCCGAGTCCAAGACCATCACCCTTTCCGGTTCAAAGGAAGGCAAATCTGTTCAGGCGCAGGCGTAGGTTTTCTGAAGGATAGATCATGGCTACAGCGGGCGACCAAATCAACGGTGCATTGCGCTTAATCGGGCAACTTGCCGAGGGCGAGTCTCCGTCTGCCGAAACGTCTGCTGATGCGCTGTCGGCGTTTAATCAGATGCTGGATTCGTGGTCTATCGACAGACTGAACGTCTTTACAACGCAGGATCAGACGTTCACTTGGCCGGCCAATGATGGCTCCGTGACGTTTGGCCCGACTGGGGCTGACTTTACTGGCGTAAGGCCGGTCGAAGTACAGGACTCAACGTACTTTGTCTACAACAACATTTCTTACGGGCTGGCGCTGATTAACGAGCAGCAGTACAACTCCATTGCGCTGAAAACGTCCACATCCACATGGCCGAGCGTCCTGTGGGTCAACATGGGCATGCCGAACATCACCATGAAGGTGTGGCCGGTGCCAAGCAGCGCCGTGGAGTTCCACCTTGTTTCTGTGGCGGAGCTGGTGCAGGCTACCTCGCTGGCTGCCACGCTGACGATACCGCCTGGATACCTTCGCGCCTTCCGGTTCAATCTGGCCTGCGAGATTGCTGACGAGTTCGGCATCACTGCGCCGCCTAGCGTTCGCCGCACCGCTGCGCTGTCGCTGCGGTCTGTGAAACGCATCAATAACCCCGGCGACTTGATGAGCATGCCGACGCCGTTAATTACGACTTCTCCGAGATTCAATATCTACAGCGGCCAGCCGTACTAGCATGAGGACGCCTTTCCTCGGACCGTCTTTCACGGCACGATCCACAAACCTTGCCGCGAACAAGCTCATCAATATGTACCCCGAAGCCGTCCCGAACGACGCAGGCGGCAAGGACGTAGCTGGGTTCTTCCGCTGCCCCGGCTCAGTTACCAAGGCCACACTGACTGGGCAGACAGGATCAGCCGTGCGCGGCTTGTGGGTAATGAAGGAATATTGCTTTGCCGTGTGCGGGAATAGCCTGTTTCGTGTGACTTCAGCCTTTGCAGCAACGCGCATTACTGGAAGTCCAAACATTTCCGGCGATGGCCAGGTCAGCATGTCGGACAATGGCACTCAGCTTTTCATTGCATGCAACCCAGATGGGTACATCTATGACTACAATGCTCAGACGCTCTCGCAGATCACGGATGCGGACTTTCTGGGCGCGGTTACGGTTGGTTATCTGGCCGGCTCGTTTCTGTACAACGTGCCCAATTCGCAGATTGTGCAATATACCGCCATTCAAAACGGCACGGACATTGATGCGCTGGATTTCGCTTCGGTAGAAGGCTTGCCCGATAACATGGTGGCCGTGTTTGTTGACCACCTTGAGGCATGGATGTTTGGCGAGGTGTCCATCGAAGTCTACGGGTCCAGCACCAGCACGGACAATCCCTATCAGCGCATTCAGGGGGCCGTGATTGAGCAGGGCTGCGCTGCGTCGTTCTCCGTGGCCAAGCTTGATAACTCGCTGTTCTGGTTGGGCAAGAATAAGGAAGGTGAGGGCGTCGTGTATCGCGCCAATGGCTACGTCCCATTTCCGGTGAGTTCCAGAGCGATTGAATACGCTATCGCACAATGGCCAAATTTGTCTGACGCGGTGGCCTTTAGCTACCTTCAGGACGGCCACGGTTTCTACATTCTGACTTCGCCGGCTACAGCAACATGGGTGGGTGAGACTTGGGGCTTCGATGTAACCACCAGCATGTGGCACCAGCGCGGCTACCTTGACCCGGATACCGGCGTGCAGGGCTGCATACGTGGGCGCAATCATGTTCTTTTTAACGGAACGCATTTGATAGGAGACTCGGGCGATGGGGCAAGCAATAGCGGCGTTCTTGTCAAATACTCGCTGGATATTGCCGACGATGACGGTGACGCGCAGCAGTGGGTGCGCTCGTGGCGGGCGCTACCAGCGGGCCAGAACCAGTTGCAGCGGTCTTTCCAGCACCAGTTGCAGATAGATGGCCAAAGCGGGACCGGGCTAAATAGCGGGCAGGGGAGCGCCCCTATTGTGCGCCTGCGCTGGTCTGATGACGGTGGCCATAAGTGGTCGAATTACCATGAGCGAAAAGTTGGCGCGATTGGGGCTACTCAGACCCGCGTGATATTCCGCCGCCTTGGGTCAACGGATAAGCTACGGGATCGCGTGTACGAGCTATCTGGCACTGACCCTGTGCCGCTGATGTGGAATGCGGCTATCTTGCAGATTGGCGATTCAAGGCCCGGATCATGACAATTGCCAGTCCCAAGATACCGTCAGCGCGGGAACCGTTTATTGACGCTCGCACAAACATGGTTTCGCGCTCGTGGTATCTGTACCTAACCAATTTGGGCCTGATAGTTGATACTGATGCAAATATATCGCTAAATGATTTGGCGACTCAACAGGCATTTGATACGGACAACACATCCCGTTCTGCCGTCCTTGCTTCGGCTGACTTCGCCAATCAGGGCACCACGACGACCTTGCTGCATGGTAATGCCGCTGGAAACCCATCATGGGGCGCTGTATCCCTGTCGGCAGACGTGACCGGGAACCTACCAGTGGCGAACCTGAACAGCGGCACGTCGGCGGGAGCTACGACCTACTGGCGCGGCGATGCCACGTGGGTAAATCCGCTCGCCAGTGGTATAACGGTGGTGATTACGACAGCTGCACTGACGGGCGGCGGGGTGCAGGGCAGCATGACCTTTACTAACGGCATTCTCACGGCTCAAACGGCGGCGACCTAAACATGGCACAAACAGCGACACGGCTCATCAGCGGCTCGATTATGACGAGTAGCACCTTGACTTACTACACAGCGCCTTCCGGGGCCAAGACGGTCATCAAGAAGTTGGTTATTGTCAATACCACGGCTGCTTCGATAAACGCTACGATCTACCTTGTGCCCGGTGGCTCTGCTGGCACGTCCAACACAATCACCGCAGCGCGAGTCATTGCCGCCGCCGAATCATGGTCATGTCCGGAAGCTGAAAATATGGTGCTGGAAACGTCCGGGACAATTCAGGCGCTTGGATCGGGACTTACAATCCTCAGCAGCGGTATCGAAATTACATGAACTTCCAGCCCATAGAGCAACCGCCAGTCTGGGAGTTTGCCGAGGCGAACGGCATTTTTATCAAGCAGATGCCATTACCGGAAGTGGGCATGGCCGTACCGCAGCATTCCCATGAATATGACCACTACACCATGCTGGCGACTGGATCGCTGAAAGTCATCAAGAATGGCGTAGAAATGGGCGTTTTCCATGCTCCCAAGCCAATATTCATCGAGGCCGGGGCAAAGCACTTGCTGATAAGCATGGAACCGAACACACTTGCCTATTGCATCCATCGCACTGACCGGATGGAGATTGTCGAAGAACATCAGGTTTTGGATTTGAAGGCTTTTACGAGAAAGGCAGGCTAAAGCCATCTGGGAAACAATAGCAGCATCCATTGCAGCGCAGACTATTGGCAGTTTAATTGGCGCTGATGCCGCCGGCGACGCCGCAGACGCCCAAATCCAATCGGGCCGCGAGTCCAACGACCTTCAGCTTCAGATGTTCAACCAGAATCGTGCGGATCAGGAACCGTGGCGTGCTGCGGGCGTCGATGCGATCAATATGCTCAGGTTTGGGATTGAGCCCGATGGCGATTTGGTGCGGCGCTTTGGCATGTCAGACTACAAAGCAGATCCGGGGTATGGCTTCCGGCTGTCCGAGGGGTTCGAGGGAATCAAGCGTTTGGCGGCTTCGCAGGGCAATCTGCTTTCTGGCGGCGTCCTGCAGGCCCTCACCCGCTACGGGCAGGACATGGCCTCGAACGAGTACGAGAGGGCCAACAACCGATTCAATCAAGATCAGGGCAACCGGTACAACCGGCTGGCTGGCGTGGCTGGAACCGGGCAGAGCGCGGTGAACCAGATTGGCGCACAGGGCATGAGTATGGCTCAGAACGTGGGCGGCACCATGCAGGGTATGGGCAACGCTCGGGCATCCGGGTACATTGGGCAGGCTAACGCGCTTCAAGGCGGCTTGACAGGGGCATACAACAACTACATCGGCCAGAATATGCTCAATGCCTATCAGGACAGAACTAGAACGATGAATGGTTCTGGCGTCGGCGGATATGTTCCCTATGGTGGGGCAGGGATAGGAGCGTTTAACGGATCGGACGGGTTTTAATCATGCCTACCGTCCCTACCCTCCGCCTACTGTCGGCCTACCCTCTCCCAAAAAAGGGGGGGGATACCCCAAAAGGGGGGATACCCCAAAAGGGGGGATACCCCCCGCTTTTTTGGAGAAAGTGCTAAATGCCTTCTATCGACAGTTCCATAGCTACCAGCGGAAAGCAGTTCCAGCTTGCCGACCCGGTACAGCAATACTCAAACATGCTGGCCATCGAGAACGCGCAGCAGCAGGGGCGCACAGGGCAGCTTCAGTACCAGAACATGCTCCGTGCCAATCAGGAGCAGGACGCCACGAATGCGGCCTACAAGAACGCTATTGGCCCGGATGGTCAGCTAATCGAGAACAGGCTGATTAGTGGGCTGGCGAGTAGTGGTGCCGGGGCGAGCCGGATACTGACCGCGCAAGAGTTTTTCCGAAAGATGAACAAGGATAAGGTTGATGAAGATAAGAGCAGGTACGAAATTGTCGGGAAAGCGGACTCTTTCTACAAAAACCTAATTGGACAAGTAAATGGCCCAGATGAAGCGAAAATGTGGGTGCTTGCCCAGCATCAAGACCCGTATCTAGGGCCAATCCTTCGCCGCGCCGGATCAGTCAATGACGCCATTTCTCGCATCCCAAATGACGGCGCTGAGTTTAATCAGTGGAAAATGCGCCAAGGTTTGAGTATGAAGGATTTTATTGAAAAAACGACGCCTAAGATACAACCGGTCGATCTTGGCGGCACAGTTGGGTTTGCGAATATGAATCCGCTGGCCGGACCGCCTGGGCCGATGGCTGGCGTGGCTGAAGTTCCTAAAACGCCGACGATTAGCGAACTGGAAACTGCGCGGCGTAACACGGTGACGGAGAGGATTGCCGGAGATAATCTTAAGGTTAATCAGCAACAGCTTGCGGATAGTCGAGATTTGGTGTTTCAGAGGAATCTGGCAGCGGCCAAAGAAGGCGTTGACGGAAGGCCGCTGACAGAAGCACAGGGCAATGCTACGGGGTTTGGGTTGCGTGCTAGAGAGGCAGCTGACCTGATTAACGAACTTGAGACAAATGGCACATTTGGGCGCCTGGCAAACGTCAACAGCGCAATAAGATCAGGTCTTGAGAGAGTTCCAATAGTGGGCACAGCGGCAGGGGGTTTAATTGGCGGCGCTGGGCATCTCGCATTGTCTACAAAACAACAACAATATGCACAGGCGCGGGATAACTTTATCCGCGCCGTGTTGCGGAAAGAATCTGGCGCAACCATTTCTCCGGCTGAAATTCAAGGCGCGGAGGAACAGTATTTCCCGAGAGCGGGGGAAAACAAAACTGTTATAAAGCAGAAACAAGACAATCGAGAAACGGCGATTGAATCTCTGAAGATTCAAGCTGGCCCCGGTGCGAGGAAAATACCGGCAAGGAAGGCTGCGCCTGATCTAGACGTTTCAAAAATGAGCGATGCTGACCTTAAAAAATCACTTGGGCTGCCGCCGTAATGGATCAGAATAATCTGAAGTTAATGGAAGAAGCGCAAAAGCGCGGTATTTTGCCGCCAGAACAGTCCGCGATGTTTGACGAGGCGAAAAAGCGCGGGCTGGTTAAGTTGGACGCAATGGATACTTCTGCCATGACTCCTGAAATTCCATCTGCCGCAGTCAAAGTCGGGCGCGGCATGATGGATTTATACCAAGGCGTAAAGCAGCTTGGCTTGATAATATCAGATGCATTTACGGGCAAGAAAGACGCGGACGTTTATACAAAGCAGGTCGGTAAGGAAATAGCCAACTATGAACGCGGGCGTGGCGGTCAGGCGAAGATGGGACAGACCATAGCCGGCAACGAAACAATTTCTGCATATCAGCCGAGGCAACCGGCAGCATTTGATTGGTTTCGGTTGGCAGGAAATATTTTAAATCCGACGGTGTTGGCCCCCGCGAGCATCGGCGGGAATTTGGCGACAAAAACTGTAGCCGCCACTGCTACCGGGGCCGGAGTTACCGGGCTAATGTTTAACCCAGAAGGGGAAAGCAGGGCCGAGAAAATGGCATTGGGTGGAACTGTTGCAGGGGCCATCCCAGGGGGCGCACAGTTGGTAACAGGAGCGGCGCGCAAGGGCGTAAATGCATCCGCTGATTTAATCTCCAGATCAGTCGGCAACGGCATGAACACGCTGGCGTTGACGCAGCAACTAGAGGCAATTGTTAGTCGCGCTGGTGGTGATTGGGTAAGCCTTAATCCACAAATTCAGGAATCGCTGCGTTCTGAGGCAGTAAGGCAACTTGCTGTAGGTAACTTAAATCCAGATGCATTGGTTCGCGTTGCGCGGGCACAAATGCTTGACCCTAGATTGCAATTGACTCGAGGGCAAGCGACACGCGCTCCAGCAGACTGGCAGACAGAACAGAACCTACGCGGAATACAGGTGGTTGGCGATGATCTTAGGACAAGATTTGGAGAACAGGGGCAAATCTTAGGAGAACAGGCAGAGCGTTTGCGCGGGACTAACGTAACCCCGTATCAGGCTGGGGATCGCGCTGTTTCAACGATACAGCAGAAGGCGCGTGAAACTGGCGACGAAGTATCCGCGCTTTATACTGCCGCAAGGGATACCGTTGGCGCACAGGCAAATGTACCGCTTGGGCCGATGCATATACGCGCAATGGCTGCCCTTAACGACTTCGACGATGTTATTCCTAGCCCCATCAAAGCACGCCTTGAGGCGCTTGGCATCGGGCGCATGGGGCCAACAAAGGCGACGAAAGCATTTACAGTCGAAGAAGCGGAAGCGCTGGACAAACTAATAAACAGACGCTGGGACGCGAGCAATAGACCGCTGACCGCCGCGCTCGGACAAATCAAGGGCGCAATCAGGGAATCGCTGGACAGCATTGGTGATGAAGTTGGCGCTGATGCAGCAGCAGCGTTCCGTGTTGCCAAGGGCCGGGCAGCGGAGCGGTTTGATGAATTTGGACAGCGGATAGCAAAGGCCGCATCTGACGATGTTGCTCCCGATAAATTCGTGCGTAAATTCGTTGTCAATGGAGATGTTCGAGACATTACTTCATTAGTTCGCACGCTCACAACTGGTTCTCCAGAACAAATTATCCGAGGAAACGCGGCCTTGGGTAGCATTCGTGCGGCCACATTAACAGAACTGTTTGAGCGTAATGGCGCATTGGCCGATGGCGTGTTGTCAGGGGCAAAACTGGACAGGGCTCTAAAGGACATTGGGCCGGAACGTATCCGCGCCATCTTTACGCCAGCGCAGGTTCAGCAGTTAGAATTGCTACGTCGCGTGTCGCTTGACCTGACCAAGCCACCACCGTTGGCAGATATAAATTACAGCCGCACAGCTGGGGCGCTGGCAAATTTGCTTGGTTCAATCAGCAAAGTTCCGGGGCTTGGGTTTATGGGGAAAATGGCGCAAGGAGAAATAGAGCGCGGGCAGGCCAAAACATCAGCAGCGGCTTTGCGTGGTGTCGCTAAAATTCCACGGCAACCATTAGAAATTGTTTCCGAACAAGGGCAGAACGCCCTAGCTAGGCGCATAACTGGCATGACAGTGCCGCCGGTAAATGCTTTGATGTATCAGGAAAATCAATAAAGAGGACGAAGCAAAATGATCTTTATCTTTCCATCCTTCATGCGCTTTTTGATAAAACAGCGGATAGGCCATCCAATCGCATACGTTATAAACAGCAATACGATTGGTCTTAGAAACGCTGCAAGTGTGTACGTCATAACGACACTATAGCATGGCAACTAAATACCTCCCCGAATCCCCGGTCTTTCACGCAACTGACCAGAACGGCACGCCGCTGGACGGTGGCTTTCTATATACCTACGCAGCCGGCACCACGACGCCGATTGCCACGTATTCCAACGACTCGGGCAGCGTCAACGCGAATCCGATAGTGCTGAACTCACGCGGCGAATGCACCCTGTTCCTGACCGAAGGGCTGAAGTACGACCTGAGACTGACCAACGCGCAGGACGTGCTGGTGTGGACGGCTGACCGCGTATCGGCTCCGGTAACGCCCTCGTCCTACATGGCCACGTTATCGGCCACTGCCAGCCAGTCGGCCATGTTCACGACCATCGTTGCGCCTGGTGGCACCATTACCGGGGCGATCAACATGGAGGCGGCGTTCAACTTCCCGACGCGCATCACCGTGGCATCGGCTACATCGACTGCGATTGGCGCGGCGGCGTCCGACTCAATCACAATCAGCAGCGCCGTGGCCACGGTATTGTGGACGGCCAGAACGAGCGCGGCTGACCTGCTCTGGACGGGCATCGCGTGGGCATCGGACTTAGGCCTATTCGCAGCGGTGGCAGCAGACGGCACCGGGTCGCAGATTATGACCTCACCGGACGGCACCGCCTGGACAATACGCTCGCACAGCGGAAGCTCGCGGGCATTCACCGGCATTACATGGTCGCCTGACTTGGCCATATTTTGTGCGGTGGCGAACAATGACGGGGGGCTTGCTGCCAGCTTGCAGGTCATCACGTCCACTGACGGCATCACTTGGACAAATTGCACCGCATCGGCAAACAACGACTGGGCGCGGGTGAGTTGGGCACCATCCCTGACGCTCTTTTGCGCCGTTTCGACCGACGGCGCAAGCCGGGTAATGACCTCCCCTGACGGCGTGACGTGGACGTCCAGAACGGCGGCAGCGGCAAATCAATGGCAGGCGGTGTGCTGGTCGCCAACTTTGAGCTTGTTTGCAGCGGTGGCCCAGTCTGGGGTAGGCAACCGGGTAATGACCTCGCCGGACGGGATCACATGGACTTCCAGAACGTCTGCCGAGGACAATACGTGGTTCGACATTACGTGGTCGGTTGAACTAGGCTTGTTTTGCGCGGTGTCCTCTGACGGCGTTACCCGAGTAATGACATCCCCAAATGGGATAACATGGACTGGTCGCACCGCGGCAGCAGCGAATCAGTGGCTTGGCGTTATCTGGGTTGCTGCGTGGGGGCTGTTTGTTGCGGTGGCTAATACAGGATCCGATAGAGCAATGACCTCGCCAGATGGCACCACTTGGACGGGCAGCACGACACCGAACACGAACAACTACGCATCCTTGGCCTACGCGCCTTCCTTGGCGCTGGCGGCTGCGGTGGCACAATCCGGCACTGGTAATAGAGTAATGACAGGGGTTATTTAATGGCTAAATATCTCGCTCCGGCCCCAAAGTTTCAGGCTTTTACCGCTGCCGGCGTTCCTCTCTCGGGGGGCAACGTCTACACGTATGCCACTGGCAGCAGCACGCCCTTGGCGACCTACACTGATTCTGGCGGCGGTACTCCGAACGCAAACCCGGTCATCCTCGATTCTCGCGGTGAGGCCAATATCTGGTTCAACCCAGCTGAACTGTACCGGATTACGGTCACAGACTCATCGGGCGACGCAATCTACGGCCCGATAGACAGCGTGGCCGGCAGCGTCACGCCATCGGCCTATTTTGCCACCCTAATGCCCCTGACCAGTCGCGCACAGGTATTTGACGCGGTGGTAGCTCCGGGCGGCACAATTACCGCAACAATCCTCATGTCAGGTGCACCGCTCAACTTCGCGGCCCGCGTCACGGTAGCCTCTGCAACATCAACCCCTATTGGCGCGGCGGCGTCCAACAACATAACGGTGAGCGGCGTGGCTAATATAACTTCCTTTGACAACGTATCCGATGGCATTCTGCGTTGGGTCACTTTCTCAGGCATCCTGACCCTGACCTATAACGCCACCTCCATGATCCTTCCAACTGCGGCCAGCATTACAACGGCGGTTGGAGATGCGGGCCTGTTTCAGTCCCTTGACTCTGGCAACTGGAAATGCCTGTTCTACCAGCGAGCGGATGGAACGGCCCTTGCCGGAACAACATCGGTTGCGACTCAGGCGCAGATGGAAACGGCTACCAGCATCGCCGCAATGGTCACGCCGGGGCGCACAATTTATCATCCCGGAGTGGCGAAGGGTTGGATTGTCTACAACGGCTCGACCGATAGCGTGCTGGCCGATTACGGGTTCGGGGCGGTGACAAAGAACGGAACTGGGGATTATTCCTTCACCTTCGACACTGCATTTTCCTCGGCAAACTATGCCATCGTTTTCGGCGGTTTGCTGTGGACGAATGCAAATCAGTCGGCTATTGCCAGTGTGTATAACGGCACGACGCCTAGCACTACTGGATTCCGGGTTGAAACAAACGCCGTGGGCGGCGCTGTTAATCAAGCCCCCGCCGATGTAACTCGTTTGTGTATTACCGTATTTGGCGACCAAGCGTAAATAAACCCGCAGAAAGGTTGCGACATGGAGTCCAATTTTGCTTTGGTAATTGAATACTGGTGGATCGCAATGGTTGGACTGGTCGGGATCATCTACAAGGCGAACATCAAGAAAATGGAGGAAATAAACGTAATAGCTTCTTCCGCTCTAACTCGCGCTGAGTTTGAGGACTACAGCAATAGAGCAACGTGCAACAGGAAAGAGGTGAGGGCCGATGTAACAAAACTGATTGAAGGCCAAACTAAGATGGCCGAGGCGATAGCCCGAATCGAAGGGAAGCTGGAAAAGTGAGGCTGATCCCCGGCTGGCGCAAGCAGATCAACCGACTCTGGAGCGTGCGGGTGGCCATTGTCCTGGCGCTGCTTCCTGTCGCAGATCAGATACTCGCGCTGTTCGACAAGTACATCCCGTCGCTTACCTATGCTGTGCTGTCCATGCTGATTATCGTGGCGCGGGTGGTGGATCAGACGCCGAAGGAACTAGATGCAAATAAGCCAAGCGGGACTTGATCTAATCCGGGATTTTGAGGGCTGCAAGCTCGCCGCATACCAGGACAGCGTTGGCGTCTGGACGGTCGGATACGGCTCCACAGGGGGCGATGTCTGCAAGGGGCTGACCATCACGCAGGACGAGGCTGAAAAGCGGCTCAGGAAGCATCTGGAGGGCGTAGAACGGGCGATTGGCAGGCTGGTGACAGTACCGCTCACCCAAGGCGAGTTTGATGCCCTATGCTCGTTCGTTTACAACCTTGGCGAAGGTGCTTTAGCCAAGTCCACCCTGCTCAAGCTGCTGAATGCGTCGGACTACGATGGTGCGGCGCAGCAGTTCCTAAGATGGGACAAGGCTGGCGGTCAGGTACTTGCCGGACTCACCCGGCGCAGGCAGGCCGAAATGCGAAGGTTTGAGGAGACATAATGTATGGCTACCTTGCTGCATTCCTTATGGTCGTGGCTATCGCGGGTTCTACCTACTGGCAGGGCCGAAAGGACGGATCGGCCAGTGTACAAGTCAAGTGGGACGCTGCCGCCTTTGCCGCAATCGCGGCCACCGAAGCTGATCGAAAAGCCCAGCAGCAAAAAGCGCAGGCGCTATCCCGCCGTTACGAGGCGCGCATCGCCACCCAAGCCACCACGTCCCGCGAGATAAAGTCCCAACTGGAAATCGCCCTTGCGAAAACGCCTCTGCCTGCTGCTTGCGTTGTTTCTGATGGGGTGCGCGACATCATCAATGCCGCCCTTGCCGGAAAGAGTCCCGCCGCAGGAGAACTGCCTAGCGGGGCCGGAACCGCTGCCACGGCTACAGACGGGCCACGTTGACGAGCTTATCCGCGCCCTGACTGAGACTGCGGCGGCGTACTGGCGGCTGGTGGAGCGGCATGGGTGCTTGGTCGATTTTGTGCGGTAGGGCGCTTGAAATGTTCGTCTGATGGAATGAACCGAACCATCGGGCACCACTTCTGTTTCGCTTGTTCTTCGGTCACGGTTTCCACTCCTAAATTCACATCAATATCTAAGGACCAGTCTTTCCCCATAGCCATAATCCTTAACAGAACTGGCTTTTTTGAAATCATCGCACGATATAAGATCGAACACTTCAATTTTGTCTGGGAAAATGATTCGCGCCAAGCAGTACCACATGCCATCTATCAATTCCTCATTGTGCAATTTCAACTCAATACCATTACCAGTGTAACTTGACGCTTTAACCTCGACACATCTTCCGTCTTTAAGTATCACGTCTGCTATATGCTGATCGCCATTCTTCAGGACTGATTGATTTACCTTTCCGCCATATATCTTTGCCACACCAAGCTCGCCCATAACGCCAAACAAATGTGATGCAAATGGCGTTATTTTTTCAGCAATGAATCTATCTCCGTTATGTTTTGTTGCTATTCTTTGCGCCGCAACAGTGATACAAAAACACAACTCAGGCGGGGAAAGAATGATGCCTTTCACTTCCACTCCTCAAAGTAAGTCATAGCCTCGCGCTCCTTACGCCACTCGTCGGCGTACTGCCAGTCGGCGTACTGGCGGCTGGCGGAGCGGCATGGATGCTTGGCTGATTATTCCAAGTAGGGCGCGCCCTGATATAGTCGCTCTCATCATACTCATGGCTGGCCAGCGCAATACACGCTGCGCCGCCTGAGAAGTCATTAAGGTCTAGGAACTCTCCGGGCTTTATCCACAGGCCAATCCACGGCTTGCTGAGTCTGAATGTCGCACCGTCCACCACCGCATTGAAGCTGCCCGATATGGCAATCAGGATGCGCTGACACTGCTTGTGGGCATGTGCGCCACGTACCGCGTCTGAGGACAGGTCGAATATCCAGTAGACGCGTTTAATCGCAAACGGCAAGTCCTGCGCGAAGGACAGGCTACCTCGCGGGTCGGTGATGCGGGGGAAGGTCAGAACTTGCGGCATTCGATTATGATGTTCGCAGCGCACTCAACCGGCACCGGAATTTGGCACATGGCATGGATCAGTTCAGGGCTGAACCCGGTCATCATGGAGTTTGGCAGGGGCTTGAACATGAGCGATTTTTTCCGAACGCGCATCCATCCTGACTCGGCCAAGGCATTCGTGATGGATTGCAGGTCATACACCCGATAGTGCCCTACCTTCTTATCCCGCTCAGACAGCGTGTGCAAGGCCGGTTGCAGGCCCATCTTGACCGCCAGTTGCCGGTGATAAGAATTGGCGTTGCCGATGACCACGATCAGCCTGTCTGCCCAGTCTCTGGCACGCATAAGCAAAGCCACTGGATCAGCGACATGCTCCAGAACAAAAGAGGCAATCACGGTGTCGTACTCGTAGGGCGGCTTGAAGTGTTCAAACAGGGACAAGTTGAACCGTATCCCGGCCTCCGCAGCTTGGCGCTGGTACTCGCTTGAACCATCGACAACGGTTACATCGCGGCCTCCGGCGTGCAGAGTCTTGCAAACTATGCCATCGCCGTAGCCAAGGTCAAGGATGCGCTCGCCCTTAACCGTGTTTCTGTGAATCCAATCAGCCTCATAGGACTGCATGATGCGCTCTATGAACTGGTCGGGAAGCTCCAGCGCGGCGTAGTCGTCAGGCGCAAGCAGTTGCATTTATGTACTCCATCAGTTGCGAATTTAAATGATTATCAAACCGATACCCCGCCTCGACATTCGCCCGAGTCGGCGGCACTAACCGGCTGCGCGCCACGGTCAGCGCCGTGACCTCGTAGCCGAACGCTGCCAAGTCGCGTTCTATGCTCGCCGGTTCTTCGCGGTACTCGACCACTAGCCGGTGGATTTCGTTCGGCCAGCCGGCGCACGCGGTTTGATCGGTAATACGGTAAATGGGGGTACACCTGTCAAGGACAAAAAAAACTGAATGACTGCGGGCCTGTACTGTGGTGGCGAGGCAATAGGCAACGGCTGTATCGACCGATTCGATGGGTTTAATAGATTGTGGATCCGGCGGCGCTGTTCCCAAGACCTCCGCGAGCGCCCCAGCATGGCCCGCGACCGGGTAATAGAATTTCGTTGGCCATACTGTGCCGAAAGACTCAGGCCAGTACAGGGGAAGCCATGCGGCCCGGTGATACTTGGCAACGATTCGATCAAGCCCAAAGCCGTATAACTTCTGGCACCACGTTTCAAACGCTTCATGCATCCCCCTTGGGTGGTTGATTAGCGATACTACATCGTAGGTTACGTCATTGCTCCACTGGTGCTTGTGCGACGGGTGCAGGTACGTGTGCGGGACGCTGTGCGAGTGCAACCATGCCTTCGTGTCGTTGGCAATGAAGTAATCTGGCATGTAGCGCACGGCATTGAATGGCATCGGCTCGCGGTAGACGATCTGGGGCTTTCGTATCTCGACCATGCGGATTTTGCTGCGAACGAATTTGCCGATTAGCGGGAACTGGGTTTTCTCAGGTTCGCGCATTGCATCGAATTCAAACAAAATGCAGCCGCGATCAAACTTGTGGCCCATGTGTTCAACTGGGAGGAAGAAAGGACTAAGCATCGCAAGCCCTCTTGAATCCGAGTCTGCGCTTGAAATTCGCCAAGTTCTCATCACCTGCTATGCCGATGTCCATCGTGGTGAAGCCGTTGGCGGCGCACCAATCATAAATGTGCTTGCAGATAGATACCACTGGCGCATTGCCGCTTATATGCCCCCAGGCCGATGTGTACAGACTGGTCTGAGACACAACAACGCATATTGCCGCAGCCATATCTGGAATTAAAAAGCAGCGAGTATGTTCCTTAATATCAAACAGGTCTTTGTACGCCATCCCATAGTTACGCCCTTTCCTAGCGCGGTTCTCTACGATGATCGGGTAGCAGTCGTCTATGTCCGACAACTGAACAGCGTAATTCAGCATGTGCCTGCGTTCTCCCCTGCTCACCCCTTCCTCAAACGAACGCAAAGTGTCCCGCATAAAGTGTTGTGACAGGTCTTGCTTGGCGTACCACTCGGACGGTTGCAGGATCATGCCCACACCATCCCCGAAACGATCCTGCTGACCGATCCCTGCTGGATGCCGTGTTCCTTGGCAAGCTCGGCTTGAGTCTTGATGCGCTTGGCGTAGTCGTTCCTGATCTGTGCGGCCTTCTCGGGCGTCATGGTGCGGTAGTAGCGTTTAGGTCTGAGCATCGAGCTTCCTTTCGCAGTTCTTGCACCGCACCGCCGTATCGCCGTTCTCAGCGAAGGCCGGGTTGACCTTGATGCCGCAGAGTGCGACCGTCCAGACGTGGCAGTCGGTATGGACAAAGTAGTGCGCTAGGTGGCGCTCGCTGCTGACGGGTATTTGCCACTCGTGGTCTAGGAGCATTCGTCAGCCTCCCGGCACCCCGGCGAGCAGTACGCTCTTGCCACCGGGATTGCCTCGATTAGCTTCGCGCCGCAGTGGGCGCAGCGGTATTGCATCACCCCTCCTGCCGCGCTTCGGTAGTCGGCTCCCGCAGCGCCGCGATCCGTGCCGCGTATGCCTGTTTCGCCACGTCAATATCGTCGTCGTCCACCAGCCGAGTAGCCAGCGCCTTCGCAGCGTCCCGGCTGGGTTTGTCGGCCATGTCGTTGATGGCCTTGAGGACGGTGGTTAAGGGCGGCGCGGGTTCCTGCTGATGCGGTGCCTCGGGCCGGATACGGATACAGTCAATCTCGCCACCGTCCTGCGGGTTGCGGGTGCTGGACTTGTACAGGGTAATCGACTTCCCGACCCATTCCGTGACGTAGTTGCCGTACATCCCAGCGATGGTCTTGCCGTTGGTCTTGTTCAGGGGAATGCCCTTGTCCGACCCTTCGACGTACAGGACGGGCTTTTTCGACTTTTTCCCGCCTGGGCCGGTCAGTTCCCCGCCGACGCAACGTTTGATGGTTACTACGCGGTCGCCGTTCTCCAAATCCCATGCGCCAAAAAACTCAGAATCGTACATTGCTCTATAGTGCGCGCTCATTTTGGCCATACTGACCCCCAAGGACGTTTGTTGTGAACCTGCTCTAACCTAGTAGCCCATTTGCAGTTTCGCTTGTGATAATTCCCATTGTTGTTCTTTCTCTCTAAGGTTAGTTCCGGCCTTGGCTTGACTCCCATGTCTGCAATAAAGTTAGAAAACTTCTCCCATCTCTTGCAGTAGGTTATGCCGCGAGCGCCGTAGTATTTATAGGCGTCGCAGGCCGGACTATCGCACCTATATTTCATTTTCTCCCACGCCTTGTATTCTGGCGTTCCGCTAAGGCCGAGAACCTCATTCTGGACGATGCTTGGACTACCGTTCCGAAGTAATCTGTTCCAATGCATCGCGCACATTTCCGCAGATCGTAATGGTTTTTCGCAGTCCCGAATTGTGCAATTACCTCTCATTCTTCCTCCTCAAATATCAGGTCAGGTTCCTCATCAGGCACGTCCAGCGGCATGATGCAGGTCGTGTAGGGTGGGTACAAGCTGGACTGCTCGGCCACCTTCAGCCGCTCAGACCACGCTATAAGGCACTTCTCGCCCTCTTGAAGCGCCTTGTCGGTCAACTGATATACCTGTATCGGGTACGGCTCGGCAGACTCTATGCAGACGATGTAGCAAGCCGCAGCGGTATCCTCGATGGCAAGGTTCTGCATACGCATCTGGGCGTGATAGGCCATGCTGCGGGCGTGCCACGGAAAGCGGTTCGGGTCGCTGCTCATGCTGGTCTTGAGTTCGGTCAGAAAGCCATCGCCGTGAACGTCCGGGGTGGCGCGGCAGTCTAGGCCATTCCACCGGAACAGGATGGTTTCCTGATAAGCGCCCTTCAGGAGCGGTTCGGCTACTTTGCAGGAACCGAGTGCATCGGCCATGTTCCGCGCCTTGTAGAAAGCCTTTGTCGTCAGGATGAACCCGTCCTTATGGGCTTCCTGAAACTCGTCCCATGCCTTCCCGCGTCTGACTGCGCCCTCAAACGCATAGACCTTCTTGTGGCCGAACAGCAGCGCGTCAACGGCTGACCCTAGCTGCATGGCATCAGTCGGCGGCAGTTCCGGTTTCGTGCGGGCAAATGCGCCGTGCATGGCTGACTTGCCGTATGCCTTCAGGTGACTAAATCGTACAGGTTCGTTCATTTCTTCCCCCAGTTGTTTAACATATGCTCGTAGACCTTCATCCACCCGTATGCCGCTTTCCTCTCGTCCGGCGACATAGCTGGCTCCAGTTCCCTGAACCTGCGTGCGAAGGCTCCGGCGTCGTGTTGCAGCCGGTTGTGCAGGCGCTTCTCTACGTGCGCCGGGACGCTCATGCCTTCCTCGCTCTGCGCTTGACTGGGCGCGTGCCGTCGCACAGTTTGCAGCGTTTGTAATATTGGTTGACCCCGCCAGTCAGCGTAGGGCCGTACTTGTGCTGCTTCTTGATAGCGCAGAACCACAGCATCCTTAGAAAGTTCATCTTGTTTCCCTCGTTGGTCGATAGGCGCAAGAATAGCATGTTGTGAAGAACTTGCACAAAGTTATTTTTATCGGGTATATTTCGGCCATGAAACCTAAAGACCTGATTAAGCATTTCGGCGGGGCGGCTAGTGCAGCAAAGGCCATTGGCGTACAGCGGCGCACCGTCTATTACTGGATAGCGAATAAAGAGATACCATTCCGGCAACAACGCTGGATCGAGTTCGAGACTGGCGGCGCACTGAAGGCCAAGAAATGAAAGAGGAAAAATATCCCTGCACAGAATGCGGCAAGAACGCATGGCTTGGCTATAGCAACTGGAAAAATAAGGATGGAGATGTGGTAATTAAAAAATCAGAGCGGCTTTGCACAAAATGCAAAGATCAGAGATTTTGCAAAGCGGGCGAGAAGAAATGAACGGCATCGCATGGCTAGTCAGCACGCCCAAGATCACGCCCGCCACTGGCCGCGTCATCAAGAAGCTAAACATGAAATTTGAGCGCATCAACAAAACGGAATCAGAGCAACTGAAGCGGTGGAAGGAGAAATACTATGCAAGAAAAGACGCCTCCCTTGCCCAGCGAAAGCAGAAACGCGTGGCGGATCGCGCTGCGCGAGAGCATGCCGCAGTGTTGGGAAATCGTCCAGGCGTTCGCGGTGTTTGAGCCTCGGGTGATGGAGATGGAGGAAGGCGGGCACGTATGGCGACGGGGATGAGAAAGGAAGTCATCGGCAACGCGGTGCTGTATCTCGGGGATTGCCTTGAGATTCTGCCGACGCTGCCGAAGGTGGACGCGGTGATTACTGATCCGCCGTATGGGATTGGCGAGGCGGCAGGAAAGAACGCGAGCAGGGGCAAGTGGGCCAAGGACTTCGGGAACGACAGTTGGGACGACCAGCCGATTAGCCCTGAATTACTGGCGCTGGTAATTGGTGCCGGTAAGTGGGCCATCGTGTTCGGCGGCAACTACTACCCAATGGCCCCGTCCTCGTGCTGGCTGGTGTGGGATAAAGAAAACGGGGATAGCGACTTTGCCGATTGCGAACTGGCGTGGACAAACATCCCCAAGGCCGTGCGCCGGATTCGGTATATGTGGAATGGGATGCTCCGTGCCAACAAGGAAATGCGCGGCGACCATCCTACACAAAAGCCCATAGGGGTGATGAAGTGGGCCATCAGTCATGTCCCTGTCCCCGCAGAAACGATCCTTGACCCGTTCATGGGTAGCGGAACTACAGGCGTCGCATGTGCCGACCTGCAGCGCAAATTCATAGGGATTGAGCGCGAACCCAAATACTTCGACATAGCCTGCGAGCGCATAGAGAACGCACAGCGGCAGCAGAGGATGTTTCCGTGACCCTAATCCACCGCACTCGCAGCGATCCCGGCCCAGAGATGAGCGAGACTGAGCGCAAGCTGCGCAACCTGCTGCAAACGCGCTTCCAGATGGTCAATGCAAGGCCGGATCAGATCGAGCGCATAGACGCCCTGATCGCCGCGCTACGGGCGAAGATGGATGCCCCCAGACGCGCCACAAGCCCCGCCAAGCCACGTACCGAAGCGTCTGAGGCGCAGATACTCAAGGCGATCATGGCGCTGCTGCACAGGCATCCGAAGGTCGCTAAGGTGTGGCGGCAGAACTCAGGCACGTTCGTCAAACAGTACGGCGACACGAAGCACTACATCAGGGCGAATACAGCCAAGGGCATGTCTGACATTATGGGCGTGCTGAAGAACGGGAAGGCGCTCGCCATAGAAGTAAAGTCCCGCACCGGCATAGTCGCAGAGCATCAGCAGGCTTTCCTAGACAGCATCTTAAGCGCCGGAGGACTGGCGTTTGTAGCTCGTGATGTTTCTGATGTTATTAAAGCATTGGAGAAAGCGTAATGTGGGCAAACATCCAAGATTGGCCGTACCAAGTAAGCACGAAAGGAAAGGTTCGCCGCATCGGATCGCCAGCGCTCTCCCCATCCAGTGATCGCGGTTATCCAGTGGTTACGCTAAGTGATGGACGGCGCAGAATGAAAGTCATGGTCCATGTTTTGGTTGCCACGGCTTTCCACGGCAAAAAGCCATCTGCCAAACACCAAGTAGCTCATTGGGATGGAAACAAAGCAAACAATCATGTCGAAAATCTTCGGTGGGCGCTCCCAATAGAAAACGACGACGACAAGAAGCGGCACGGAACTCATGCAAAAGGAGAAAGGATTGTCCAATCCAAGTTATCGGAAAAGGATATTCGGCGCATTCTTTTAGACCCAAGATCGGCACATGAATTGGCTGATATCTATAAGGTACATCATTCCACAATAAGCCGCGCTAGAGGAAATAGTATATGGAAGCATATCAATAAAACAGGACAACCAACGCGAAGGAAAAGCGGGAAATACACGAAGATAGATAGACAATATATTGACGATGTACTAACCAAACTGGAGGCAGCATGAAACAGGGCATATCGGCAAGCAGGGATCAGGTACGCGGGCGGGCTAAAACTGTGGCTGTCGTCCTGCCTCGGGAGCTTGAGCCTATATCGAAGATGGCCGTTTATGACCCGGCGAAGGACAGGGCTTGGCGGGAGGTCTATGCGAAGATTGATACGGGTAAGACGCTAAAGTAGTGGTGCCGCCAGTAGGAGTCGAACCTACAACCTCCCGATTACAAATCGGGCGCTCTGCCAATTGAGCCACGGCGGCTTATACCGATATTAGCCGGTTTATGCTCCGGCGATAAACTGGCTAAACGTCTGCAATCTCGCTACGCATCACTCCGATCTTATCCTGCAGGCAGAAAATATCCTTCGTCGCAGCGCAGCACATCGGGCACATCACGCGCTTGAGCAGTGTGGCTACCTTGCCCATCTCCATAGGCAGATACGCGGCTGTCCATTCGTGGGCGCACTTGCCGCACTGGACTTGCATAGGGCGCTTTGTCATTTCTTCAGCCTAGCCAGTTCAGCCCTCGCCTTCCACAACGATTCAAGGACGCTGTAGATCGACTCTGCCGCGTGCTGCGGCGGCTCGACCCAGAACGAGGGCCATTTGCCGTGCGCTAGGTCGTCTGCCATCAGGTGCAGGTGCCTGGACGCGGGGCATGTGATCTCGATATTTCGCGCCCGCTCTGCCCTGCGCCGGACGTTGGTGATCTTGTTGGCGGGGAGGGTCATTTCTTCTCCACCATCTTCGCCACAGCCCCGGCCAGCCTATCTTCGGCATCGTTGCGGCAGTTGATATCGGGGGCGTGCAAGTGATCGGCCTTTGTCCAGTCCAGTGGACGTTTCGATTTCCACCACGTTAGCGCGGCTTTTTCCAGGGCGGTCATTTCTAGCCCCTTCCCGCGATGGCGGCGTCAACGTGCTCGTCTAGCGTCAACTCTCCTGTCCATTCGATTTGAAAATGCGGATTGTCCCGTAGGAACTGATACCGCTGTGCATCCGCCTCCAGTTCCGCGACGCGCTCCTCCAGCCGGTCATTCGCCTTCGCCAGTTCCTCGTTCCACTTGATGCGCTTCTCAGCTTTGGTGTTCAGCGCGGCAATGCGCCTAGACATGCCAATAAGCGAGCAGATAGTTTCCTCTAGCTCATATTTGCCAACATGATCCCCGTCAATCATGCCCCGCAACCACTCAATCGTCAGGTCAACCTCAAACACTTCTTGGCTATCGGTCATGTCTGCCGCTC
>Ga0181350_1000104_pt1 | contig 25633 bp, 47 predicted proteins | sample Su13VDMM110DCMD_FD_130105 | JGI IMG/M metagenome (GOLD analysis project Ga0181350, IMG submission 130105) | Freshwater viral communities from Lake Michigan, USA - Su13.VD.MM110.DCM.D | ecosystem: Environmental > Aquatic > Freshwater > Lake | place: USA: Michigan | collected 2013-07-16
ATAAAAGACTTGATTAAATTGGGTGTTTGGGATGAGAATATGAAAAAACGTATAATGTTAGCAGATGGAAGTGTGCAAAATATTAATGAAATTCCCCAAAGAATCAAAGACATTTATAAAACTGTTTGGGAATTAAAAATGAAAGACATCATTGACATGTCGGCAGATAGAAGTCCTTTTATTTGTCAAACACAAAGTTTGAATTTGTTTTTTCAAAATGTTAATTTTGCAAAACTTTCAAGTGCTTTAATGTATGGATGGAAAAAGGGATTGAAAACGGGTAGTTATTATATTAGAACAAAATCTATTACAGAAGCAAATAAGGCTTTAGGAATTGATGTTTCAACAATAAATGTTCCCAAGATTGTTGTACAAGAAATCGTTGAAGAATATTCTCCCGAAGAATCTGTTACATGTTCATTAGATAATCCCGATGCTTGTATGGCATGTAGTGGATGATAATTTTTTCAAAATTGAACATGAATAGCCAAAAGTGTATTAAAAAATATGCTTTTGGCTGATTATAAAAAAATAAATTTAATAATTTTTATGAAAACACAAGAAGAAACAATTACCATTTCTAAAAGAGTTTATGAAAACCTTTTAACAAACAAAAAGGAATTAGAAATCCTTTATGAACATGGTGTTCAATCATGGGAATTGTATGAACAGTCGATGGAAATTTTAGACAACGATTTAGAAAATAAATAATATAGAAAGTAAAATCCAATCGTTAAACATTTATGAATGAAGATTATGATTTTTCAGAACGTTGGTTTTTGTTTGAAATTTATAAAAACAAAGATGTAAAAGGCAAGAGTGGAAAATTTATTCTCCCTACTAAATGGTCAGAAGGCTTTGAAACAGAAAAAGAAGCGTTGGAAAAATATAATAAAAGTTATTTTAATTCATCTTTTTATAAAGTTAAGTGTATAAAATTAAATTTTAGAAAATTAAAATCCTCAAATAATAGCTTATGGAGACGAATTTAGAAGTTAATGAAGTATTTTTAAATGATAATTTAGAATTTTATCCACAAAAGATTTTATATTGGCTTAGGACTTACAATATTCCATTTAGAGTTATTAGAAAAATAAAGGAATATAAAGAAATTACAACCCATGAAAGTAATCTTCCTATAATTAGAAAAAGAGAATATTTTACAATGATTATTGAAAATGATGGTGGTGATATTGAATTTGATAATGTTAATCAATGTATATTCACAATGTTTTTAATGTGGAATGGAAAGAATTTTCAAAATTTAAAATTGATACAAAAATGAAAACAGAAGAGTTAGAAACGTTAAAAGAATTTTCGACATTTGAGCAACAAATAAAACAAATCCAATAAAATACTAAAAATTCACCAATAGATGAAAATACAGTTTCAAAATTTGAAACAATAGTCACCAATATGTTCACCAAATTAATAGGAACATTAGAAGATATGACAAACAAATTAGAAAAGGAAATCAAAACATTAAATAATTAAAATTATGTTAATAAAGTATAATGACATTCAATATAAAATTTATTTTAAACATATTAGAAAAACAGCTTTTAAAAGAAAAATGGATATTTGGCATTGGAAAGATGTTATTCCAAATGATATTTCAATTTGTTTTATTGAAAATACTCTTACGAAAGAAATAATTGCACAAGGAATTTCAAAATGTTCTAAAAAAGATTATTTTGTAAAGGAAGTTGGAAGACAAATTTCATTGGTAAGAGCGTTATCAAAAATTGATGATAGTGTGTTGAAATTTTTAATTTCACAAACATATTACAAAAATAAAACTATAAAATATCAAGTTGGTGAAATTTTTATCAAAGAATTAGGTTTTTCTCCAAATTTAATAACAGAAGATTTAGAAAATCAATTAACAAAATAAATTTAAAATGGTAACTACAATTAAAAATTTACAAGAAGATATTCATTCAACAAATGTTGAAAAGGGTTTTTGGGATGCGAATTTAAAAATTCAAACTATTGAAGATGAAGAATTTAGAAATTCTGTTGCAAAGGCTTTTCAAGCACAGAGACTTGCATTGGTAACAAGTGAACTTTCGGAAGCATTAGAAAGTCTTAGAAAACGAGATGTTAAACCGATTGGAGATAGTTTAAAAACTGTTGTTGAAAATTCCGATGGTGAATATTTTGTTAAAACTTTTCAAGACTTCATAAAAGATTCCTATCAAGATGAATTAGCGGATAGTGTCATAAGAATTTTAGACATCGCAGGTGGTGAAGGAATTGATTTAGAGTGGCACATAGTTCAAAAGTTACGTTATAATAAGACAAGAGAAAAAATGCACGGTAAGAAATTTTGAATAATTATGAAAACTCTATCTAACATTCAAAAAATTATTATTGGAATAGCTTTAGGAGCTGTTTCAATAATAATTTGGCAATTTTTTAGAAAAAGTGCCGAAATATCACCATCTATTACAACATCTTTGAAAGATACAACTTTTATAAATTATGTTTTACGGGAAAATGAAAATAAATTTTTAAAAGAAACTAATGAAAACTTGAAGCAAATTATTTTAGAAAATAATTCTCAAAAAATAATTTATTTACAAGACATTCAAAATTCAAAACAAAAAATTTCTCAAAATGAAAAAACTAATATTGAAAACAATAGTGTTGTTAATGATTCCATTATTTGGAATTTCTCAAACAAACTCACTGAAATTAGATTGGGGAATTAAAAAAGATGTTGAAAAAAATGTTGTAACAATGCCTTATACAACATTTTTATATTTGGATAATATTTTAACAAACTATTTGGAATATAAAAAAATTGTCCACACATTTGATAAATCGGATAGTGTTAATAAAGAAATTCTAAAAGATTTGAGCCAAGTCATTAACAATTCCGAAAGAATTCAAAATAACTTTCAAAAAAATAATGAAATATTATTAAAAGAAAATTTGGAACTTAAATTAAAAGTCGATACTTTTACTCGACAAAACAAAGTGATGAAGAAAGTAATATACTTTGTATCAGGGTTTATTATAATAAAATATGTACTAATTCCCGAATTAAAACAATTATAAAATAAATTTTAACAATTAAACAACAGAAAAATGGCTATCTAAAAAGTAAAAGTAAAAGAATTAGTTGATGAAGAAAAAAATAAATGGTCAACAAGAAATTATTTAACAGAAGCAATTTCACCAACAGATGCAGAAGTAAAATTGACAAAACATTTTGAAGGCTCTTTAGTGAGTTTTGAAATTGTTGGATGTGATGAAACAAACTTTGTTGAATATGTTGTAATTGAAGATATTGCAAAATAATTGAACAAATTTTAATTTCTCCTTGTTTCATTAGTATATATTTATATTAAATTACTTTACAAAATGCAAGAAGGAGAAATTTCTAAAGGACTCGGTGATACAATTGCCAAATTTACAAATTTAACAGGTATGGATAGAGTTGCTAAACAATTAGCAGCTATGTTAGGAAAAGAAGATTGTGGTTGTGATGAAAGAAGGGAATTATTAAATAGACTTGTTCCATATTCTACATCAAAAATTCCAAATGGAAACACAATTAATAAAAATGGAGAAAGCATACAAATTTTTAATTGAATAATTAAAATGACCATAGAAGAAATCATTAATAAACAAAATCCTTCATCAAATGAAGCTGTTGAATTGATTCAAAAATATTTGACAGACATTGGTAGAGAAGATGTTGAATTTGCTAAATTTATTTCTCATCCACAAGCATCACAAATTTTTGAACATTATAAAATGTCATCTATACAAGGATTTATGAATAATCCACAACAAATGTTTCAAACAATTAATGATTTTTTCAATTATTGTTACACGGTTGCATTAGAACATTTTAAACGAAAATTAGATATTGAAACGTTTAGATGTTTTGACAAGAATGGAAAGTTTTTATTTAATTATTAAACAATTAAATTTATGGAAAAGAAGGAATTGTTAAAATATATTAAATTTCTTTTTGAATTGTCATTTGATACAATGAATAAAAAAACAACGTTGATTGATAGAAAGTATTATGAAGGGAAACGAAATGCTTATGAAGACGTTTTGGGACTGTTGAATAATGATTTTGAAACAGTTGACCATGTTAAAAACTTGTATATGTATTTAAACGAGGAAAAATATGATGAAGAATTGTCTGAAAATGTTGTAAAAGAAGTATTTTAGAAAATTCTATAATGATTATTAATTAAATAAGGTCTTTTAACCCACTTTTTATCAATACAAATCAATTATAATTAAGAATATGAATAATCACCTTAGCACAGGAAATTTAATTAAAATTTCTTTAATTTCTGCCTTATTAACACAAATCTCACATGCGTCATTTGTATTTGCAAGAATCTCACATGAGGAGAATGAAATGATAAAACATTTTTTTTCCTATATATTTGCAATTTCATTAGAACTTTCAATTTATATTTTTACAATGAAAGGAAAAAGAAATTCTGCAATAGCTTTTGGAACAATTTCTGCCTTAGTAAATATATTTTACTATTGGTATTCGGTTGACACTTCTTTAAACTTTTTATCAAGTGTTGTAGTTAGTTTAATAGTTCCAACAATTATTTATGTCTATTCTGATGTTGTTGAAGATGAGCAAAAGAAAAAAGTTGGGAGACCTTTTGGAAGTGTTTCAAAACCAATTATTCCAAAACCTAAGACCAATAAAAAATTAAAAAAAATTGATGTCCCAACACCGATAGTTACAGAAGAAATTATTCCAATTAAAGATAAGATTGTTTTAAAACCAAACATTAAGAAATCAATTAAAAAGACTAAAATAGATGAAAAAATTTGAATATAAACAAATCTATCTCGATGTAAATGACATCAATGAAACACCTACAAAAATGTTAAATATACTTGGTAATGATGGATGGGAATTGATTTCAATAGTAGATGCTCAAAACATTGGAAGCAAAGATTTCAAACATTTCTTTTTAAAAAAACCTTTAAAAAATATTAAAAGTGAAAAATAAAATATTATAAACATTTTTATTTCTAATTATTATTAATCAATTATGTATCAATCTGTTAGTTATAATAAATTTAAAGGTGTTGTAAATGTTCGTGATGATGAAAGAGGATGGTTTGAAGTTCCTTTTAATCCAACATATTATAAAATTGATGATGATGGGGAATTTAAAGACCTTTTTGGAAGAAAATGTAAAAAAGTTTATTCATATAATGACAATGACAAAGACATTTTGGAAAAGGATGTTGATGAAAAATTAGTTGTTCTAACAAACCTTTACGGAGATAGTGATGATGCCCCAAAATTTCAAAACATTCTATTTTTTGATATAGAAATAGAAATAGGTGGACAACTAACAAAAGAATACATTGAACAAGCCCCGATGCCATTAACATCTATTGCTGTATATGATGCCACTAAAAAAGAAAGAATCGTTCTAATTATTGATAAAAAAGAAACATTAGAGAATTTTAATAAAGATGGTGTAAGAGTTGTAACATTTAAAACAGAAAAAAAATTATTAGAATATTTTCTAATGATTTGGAAAGCAATAGACCCAACTATTGTTGTAGGATGGAATAGTGATTATTTTGATGTTCCTTATGTTTACTATCGTTTAAAAAAAGTATTTGATAAAAAAACTGCTAATTCTCTTTCACCATTAGGATATGTTAGAGAACAACCGTGGAGTGATAAACAACCAATTTCAATTTCGGGAGTGAGTAGTTTAGACTATATGAGAATGTATAAAAAATTCATTCCAAAGACACAACCATCTTATAAACTCGATTATATTGGAAAGAAAGAAGTAGGATTGGGAAAAATTAAATTTGATGGAAATTTAGACAAATTGTTTAGGGAAGATATTGGAAAATATGTTGACTATAATATGAATGACGTTGAAATTTTAATTAAATTAGATGAAAAACTTTCCTTTATTGAATTGAGTGTTCAAATTTGCCATTTTGCACATACATCTTATGAAAACATTTATTACTCTTCTATTGTTTTAGATGGGGTAATTTATACATGGCTTAAAAGGAAAGAAATTATTTCGCCCAATAAACCTGTAACAAATAATCCATCGTTAAAAAGAAGTGATGAAGATGATGAAAAGGATGATGAAAAGTTTAAGGGTGCTATTGTAAAAGACCCTCAAATTGGACTCCATGATTGGCTTACAGACGAAGATTTAAAGGCTCTCTACCCTTCTAACATTAGGAGTGTTAATATTGGCTTAGAAACGATTATTGGAAGAGTTGTTGATGTTCGTTTGCAGGAATTAGAAGGACTTGGTGTTGACTATCTAAATTTACTACACCTTGAAAAAGATTTTGAAGAAGTGTACATTGAAAAAATCAATGGTGATAGAACAAAAGTAAACACTAATAAATTAGTACAATTGATTAAGAAAAATAACTATACAATTAGTGGAAATGGTATAATTTTTAGAACAGATAAAGTTTCAATTATTGCAGAAGTACTTGCCGAATGGAGTGATAAAAGGGATTGGTATAAAGACCTTATGAAACAAGAACGTAAAAATGGAAACTTTGATAAGGCTAAATTTTATGATATTTTTCAAAGTGTTTTTAAAGTATTTTCAAATTCAATTTATGGGTGTTTAGCTTTAGCAAGTTTTAGATATACAGATGAAAAGAAATGGCTTTCAACAGCAACAACATTGACAGGTCAAGTTATTACAAAATCTTCCATAATATTCACAAATGAAATGTTGAGTGAGGAATTAGGATATGAAGATGATTTTGTTGTTGCAAGTGACACAGATAGTATGTACATAAAGTGTTTTCCGATTGTTCAAAAAAGACTTGGTGACATTGATGTAAATGATGATGAACGAATTATTCCTGTTGTTAGACAAATTGCAGAGGAACTAAAAGTTAAAATCAATAGTTATTATGATATATTAGCGAAGGAAGCATTTAATATACAAGGTGTTCACCAATTCTTAATCAAACCCGAATATATTATTAAAAAGGCTTATTGGAGTGATAAAAAGAAATATGCTTGTTACTTAGTGGAAAAAGAGGGAACTCCAATTAAAAAAGGTGAAGAATTTGATTTCAAGGGTTTAGATTTAATGAAATCAAATTTTCCAATTAAGTTTAGAGAATTTTCTGAAAAAATGATTATTGACATTTTATTGGGTGCAACAAAGGAGCAGATTGATAAAAATGTTTTAGATTTTAAAAAATATACGGAAACCGCACCTTTTAAAGAAATTTCACTCCCAAGTGGTTTAAGAACATTTAATAATAAAATTGCTCAAAAAGCCCCAAATGGAAAAATATTTTCAACATTAGCAAAAGGAGCAACATCGCATGTAAAAGCAGCTTGTTATTACAATGATTTATTAAAGTTTAAGGGATTGGACAAGAAGTATCAACAATTACAAGAAGGTGATAGTGTTCATTATTCTTATTTAAAAGAAAATCCTTATAACATTGCTGTTTTAGGATGTAATGGATACGATGACCCTCCCGAAATTTTAGAATTTATTGAAAGATTTATGGACAGAGAACACAATTTTAATTCCATAATTTTGAAAAAGATTCAAAAGGTGTATGACAATTTGAAATGGGGAGAACCTAACTTTAATGAAAATGTTAATGAATTTTTAAAATATTTTAAATAATGGCTAATAGAATATATAATATAGACAAAGAATTTGAAATTTCTTTAAATTTGAAAGTCAAAGTTTCACAAATTTCAAATTATTTTGCTCTTTCCAAAGAAGATATTGAAAATGTTTTGGAAGATGTTAAATTAAATTTAAAAGAATCTTTATTGAATAGAATACAACAAGGAAATGAGTTTAGTGACAATTTAACAGAAATGGTCGATTATATAATGTATTCAATAGAAGAAAATAAATAAAATGATTATTAACAAAGAAATTTTTACAAATTTAATTAAGAAAGCCTATTTGAATGAATTGAATGATGAATTAATTATTCAATTCACAAAAGATGAAATCAAAATCCCATTTTTCTTGGGAATGGTTGGTGGAATAATTTCGATGCCAAATAAGTTAAATGAAGAACCATTCGATATGGTGGTGGTAAACATCACAAACTTTCTAAAATCTATTAAAATTTTGAAAGAAAGTTTTGAAATGGATTTTCAATCAAAACAAAAAAGTAGATTTATTTCAATGCGTGATGGGAAATATGAAAATGATTATAGACTTTCAGACATTTCATTATTACAACATGACCATTTAAAAATTTATACATTTCAAGAACCTAAATTTGATGTTAAAATTAACATTAATCAAGATTTTATAAAAGATATGTTAGAAATCAAATCTACTATAAAGGTGGAAGATACTTCAACAATACATATAAAATCAATGGGTGATAAGAAATTAGAATTTATTTTAGGAGATTACAACAAAGTCAAATATAAATTACCCTTTGAGAAATTAAACCCATCAACATTGGAAATAAATTCAAATTTTAATTTTCAAAAGTTTATCTCTATCATTGAACAAAATAAAGATGTTATTTCAGGAACTATCTTATTCAAAAAGCCGTTTATTAAATTAGAAACAAATTGTTTAAATAACCTTAACACAATTTATTATTTAGTTGAAAATCAAACTTAAAACCAATTATGGAATTAGAAGACGAATATATTGATGAAGAAGTTTCTACAAAGAAAAATAGAGGAAACCATCTAAAAGGATTGAATAGAAAATCTGTTTCAAAAAATATTATTAAAGACTCATTGCTACATCCATTTTATATTAAAATTGATGGTGACAAATCTTATACAATAATGAAAGAAGGTTCTAATCAAGTGATTGGATATTATACAACCATTGCAAATTCTTTAAAAAGAATTGCTTTAGAAAAAGTTGATGATGTTCAAGAAGATACGGAAAGAACGTTAAAACAATATTTAACAGAATATTTTACAAAGTTAGAAAACTTTAGTCAAGCAATAACCATTTAAAAATAATTTATGAAAAAAATTGAAATCATTCCACAGGGTGACTATGTTCTTTTAAAAGAAGAAAAAATTGTATTATCCAATTCAAAAATTTTAATGCCAACTGTTGGAAATGAAACTCCTTTAACATGTAGAGTATTTGGTGTTGGTCAAGGAAGACTTTCTGAATTCAAATGGGAAAATGTTCCTATGCGATATGAAGTTGGTGATTTAGTTTTAAGGCCTGCTTTTGGAGGAAGACAAATTAAAATAGAAAATGAAACTTATATTTTGATAGAACAAAATTCTATTATGGCAAAATTGGAAGTGGTAGAAAGTTTATAATTATTTAACATCACATTACATTTTAAATTTATATATGACAAAACAAGTAATTTTTGGTAAGGAAGCAAAAGACAGACTGTTAGAAGGTGTTAATATTGTTGCAAATGCTGTTACAACTACAATGGGAGTTGGTGGTAGAAATGTAGTATTTGAAGATGAATATCAAAACTTACGTTCTACAAAAGATGGTGTAACAGTTGCAAAGATGGTGAGAGATTTAAAAGACCCTGTTCAAGACTTTGGAGCAAGGCTTATTAAAGATGCAGCTATTAAAACAGCCGATATAGCAGGAGATGGAACAACAACGGCAACACTATTAACACAATACATTACAAATGAAGCTATTAAAGCAGTTCAAAATGGTTCAAATGCTGTTGAAGTAAAAAGAGGTGTTGAGCAAGGATTAGAATATGTCTTAGAGAAACTAAAAGATTATGTTCAAGATATTTCGGAAGAGAAAGACCTTGAAAAGGTTGCAACATTGTCTGCAAATGGCGATGTTGAATTAGGAAAATATATTTCAAATGCTATTTCAACAGTTGGTAGAGATGGAATTGTTTCTATTGATGAAACAAAATATGGTGAGACAAGAATGGAAATTGTTGAAGGTATTCAATGGAAGCGTGGACTTCTTTCTCCATATTTTGCAACAGATGATAAAAATTCAAAATGTATTTTGGATGGTGGTACAGAGGATGTTAAAATTCTTTTATACGATAAGGTAATTTCAAGAAAAGAAGAAGCACTTCCATTTTTGGAATATTGTTTACAATATAATAAATCTTTATTGATTGTTGCAGAAGATATTGTTGGAGAAGCGTTGCAAATGATGTTGATGAATAAACATGCTAACAATTTGAAAATTTGTCCTGTAAAAGCATATCAATATGGTGAGAAGAGAAAAGAATTTTTACAAGATTTAGCTATTATCACAGGAGCGAAATTAGCTTCTTATGATATGGGAGATGCTCTACATAATTTCAAAAACGATGATGAAAAGATTGAACAATATTTAGGAAATTGTAGAAGAGTTGAAATAAAAGCAGATGTCACAACAATTATTGATAGCAAAGGTGTTGAAGAAGATATTCTAAAACGTACAGAAGAAATCAAATATAAAATTGATAATGCTTCTTCAAATTATGAGAAAGAATATTTACAAGACCGTTTAGGAAATCTTGTCGGAGCGGTGGCTATTGTCAACGTACATGCACGAACAGATGTTGAGATGAAGGAACGTAAGGACAGAGCGGAAGATGCCTTATTTGCCACGTATTGTGCCTTAGATGAAGGTGTTATTTCGGGAGGTGGTGTTCCATTGTTTAACATTTCAAAATTAGGAATCTTTGGACAAGAATTTAAGAACGATTTTCAAAAACTTGGATTTGAAATTTTGTTAAATGCTTGTCAACAACCATTCCTAAAAATTATGTCAAACGCAGGAATTGTTTCCGAAGAATTGTGGGGTATTACAAATGAATTGTTTAACGAGGATTTTGGAACTGTTTATGACCCATTGAAAAAAGAATTCGTAAATGCTTTTGAGAATGGTATTATCGACCCTGTAAAAGTTACAAAAACAGCTCTTAAAAATGCTGTTAGTGTGGCAGGAACTTTATTATTAACCGAAAGTGTTATATTCACAGAAAGAGAAGAAGTTAAAAATTCTTCTCTAATCTCACCCGAAATGTAATTTATAAATAATTTAATAACTATGGCAAAGAAATTAGTAGAAGAACCGATGGTAGAAAATACACCAATTATTGAAACTAATGTTGAAACACCTGTTGAAGAAGTTGTAGAAAATGTTATTCCAACTAAGGTTGAAAAAAATGATTCTGAAAACATTTTAAAAATGATAGATGAACTCCAAACTATCGAAATGGGAAAATTAGAACTTGCAAAAGAACTAATTAAAAATTCTCAATATTTAGAAGCAATTACTATTTTGAAATCTATTCAAACACTTGAACATGGTAAGGTTCAAGATATTGTCCAAAGAATTGGTCAATGATTGTTGACAACGGATAAATGGAAATAATTAAAAATTAAGAATTCTATGTTTGAAAATTTATGGGTGAATAAATATGCCCCAAATTCAATTTCGGAATATATTTGTAACGAATCCTTGAAAAAGGATTTGTTACATTTTATAGAGACCAAAAATATTCCACATTTATTATTAGCTTCAAAAGCAGGTTTTGGAAAAACATCCTTAGCAAAACTTCTTGTAAAAGAACTTAATGCGGATAGTTTGTATTTAAACAGTAGTTTGAATAGAAGTATTGATGATGTTAGAGAAAAGATTATAACATTTGCTTCAACATATAGTTTTGATGCAGTTAAGATAATTATTCTTGACGAAGCCGATGGTATGACACCACAAGCATTAGATTCTTTGAAAGGGGTTGTTGAAAAATATTCGGAGCATGTTAGATTTATTTTTACAACAAATCAAATTGATAAAATCCCCGAACCTATTTGGAGCAGATGCTCAATTTATAATTTAGAGAATACTCCTTTAAAAGAAATTGGACAAAGATGTTTTAAAATTTTAAATAAAGAATGGATAGTATTTGAAAAGCAAGTTTTAGTGAATTTAATTAAATATTATTCACCCGACATTAGAAAAATAATTTCCTCATTAGAATTATGTTCAAAAACAGGAACTTTAATATTTGACCCATCAAAAGTATCTAAAGATTATTTTTCAGAAGTAATTGAAATAATAAATTCTAAGGAAAACATAGAAGATAAATTTTATAGAATTAGACAAATATTATTGGATAATGATTTAAAAAATTTAGACCAAGTATATTCTTTATTTTTTCAAAATTTAAAATACTTTTCAAAAGGAAAAGATTGTGAAATAACAATTGCTTTAGCAGATTCTTTGCATAAGTCTGTTACAATACCTGATAAGGAATTAAATTTAATGTCTTGTATATCCAAAATTTTAACAATAATAAAATAAATTTATGAATCAACCACAAATAAAAATCAAAGATACAAAAGAAGTAATTTGTTCAAATTGTAAAAACAATACATTTACTTCATGTTTTATGATGCGAGAAGTTAATCCATTAACAATAGGAGCATCTAAAAAAACACTTGTACCAATAGAAGTGATGCAATGTGTTAAATGTTTTACTGTTTTAGAAGATACAGTTCCCGAAGAATTAAAAAATAATACTCCAAAATCATCTTTGATAAAATGACAAATCAAGAAAAATTAGAAAATATTGAGAATAAGTCATTAGAAAAAGTAAATCATCCAAATCATTATGGTGGAGAAAATAATGTGTATGAAGCCATTAAAATCATTGAAGCACATGATTTAAACTTTGTTGAAGGAAATGTTATAAAGTATTTGCTTAGATATAAGAAAAAGAATGGGTTTGAAGATTTGGAAAAAGCTCTATGGTACATGAATAGATTGGTTGAAAATCATAAGAAATAATTCTATATTATATATGTTATTTTGTGAATATATATTTATATTAAAATTATCATTATGACAAAAGAATCTCTCACACAAGGATTTTGTAAATTAACTTCAACAGATGTTATAACAGCACAACATGAACTTTTTAAAAAGACAGCTAAATTAAGAAAATTTTCTCAACAGAAACTTGTCAATCGTTCAATGTTTTTATACAACAAAGATGAAGAATTTAGAAAAATTCTCGAAAATTGTACAGAATTAAAAATTAGTGGTTCTCAATTTTAATTTAAAATTAGTTCTTAAATGTTAAAATTTTAGGAACTATTTTTTTGTATAAAAGGTTTTATAATAAATAAACTTTAATAGAATAATGAATTTCGATTATATTCCAAAAGAAAAAAGAAAAACGATTCTCTACATTTGTGATGATATTAGAACACATAGTGGAGTTGCAACCATTTCAAAAGAGATTGTTTTAAAATCCGCACATCATTTTAATTGGCTTATTTTGGGTGGACTTCATAATCATCCAAATAATAATCAAAGAATGGATTTATCGGAAGAAATTAACAAACTGACAAACTTAACAGATTCTTGGGTACATCAAATTGGTGTAAATGGTTATGGAAATATTGATATGGTGAAGGCTATTTTAAATGCTGAACCGATTGATGCTTTGATGATGATGACAGACCCAAGATATTATGAATGGTTATTTAGTATTGAAAGAGATGTAAGAAGAAAACTTCCAATCATTTACTTAAACATTTGGGATAATTATCCTTATCCAATGTATAACAAAAGTTTTTATGAATCATGTGATACATTATTTTGTATTTCAAAACTTACAAAAAATTGTGTTGAACAAGTGTTAGGAGAAGAATTGTCCAAAGAAAAGATTATAAAATATATTCCACATGGACTTGATGAAACCAATTTCAAACCAATTTCAGAAGATGATGAAAATTTAAAAAACTTTAAAAAATATTTATTTAAAGGGAAAGAATATGAATTTGTTATTTTTTGGAATAGTAGAAATATTAGAAGGAAATCTCCAAGTGATTTGATGGTGGGATTTAAAGATTTTTGCGATAAATTACCAAAAGATAAAAAAGAAACTGTTGCACTCTTATTACACACAGACCCTATTGACCCAAATGGAACAGATTTACTTGCAGTTAAAAAAATGCTATTTGGGGATGATGATAGCTATAATATTATTTTCACAGATAGAAAATATTCTCAATATGAGATGAATCTAATATACAATAGCATTGATGTAACAGTTTTAATTTCTTCAAATGAAGGATGGGGATTGTCTTTAACAGAATCTATGTTAGCGGGTAAATGTATCATTGGAAATGTAACAGGAGGTATCCAAGACCAAATGAGATTTGATAATTATGGGTCTTGGATAAGTTTTAATAAAGATTTTCCTTCAAATAATATTGGAAAATATATTCCACATGGTGTATGGGCTTTTCCAATATTTCCATCAAATACATCCTTAGTAGGAAGTGTACCAACACCTTACATTTATGATGATAGAGTTCAACCAAGTGATATTACAGATGTTTTAAAAGAAGTTTATGAATATACTAAAGACACTTTAAAAAATAGAGGTTTAGAAGGTAGAGAATGGGCTATTGGTGATGAAGCAAAATTCACCGCTCAAAAAATGACAAATTCTATTATAGAAGGAATTGAAGAAACTTTAGAAAAATTTGTTCCACGTAAAAACTTTGATGTAGTAAAACTTTAATAAATTAAATGAAAAAAACTTTAATAATTAGTGGACAATTCACTTCGTTAAGTGGATATGGAAAAAAGAGTTATGATATTGCAAAATCTTTTATAAAATTATATTCACAAGAATATGAAATATCACTTCTTCCTCTCAAATGGGGAAATACAAAAAATGATGCTATAAACGAAAGTGATGAAATTTTTAAATATTTTATTCCACAGATTCAATTTAACCCAAATGTTTATATTCATATAGGACTTCCAAATGAATTTCAACCATTAGGACTTGAAAAAAATATTCTTTTTACAAGTGGTATTGAAACAAATATTGCACCAAAATCCTTTATAGAAGGTTGTAATAGAGCAAACCTTGTAATTGTACCATCAACGTTCACCAAGAGGGTTTTAGAGGAAACTTTGGCACAAGTTAAAGATAATAATGGAAATATTGTACAAGAAGATAAAGTAAAAGTACCTATCGAAGTGCTTTTTGAAGGATATGATGAAAATATTTTTAAAGAAATTTCTTATAAAGATAACAAAATTAATTTAAAATCAATTAAAGAAGATTTTGCTTTCTTATTTGTTGGAACATGGCTTGAAGGTGAAATTGGACAAGACAGAAAAGATGTTGGAATGTTAGTAAAAGTTTTTTATGAAACATTTAAAAACAAATTAAACACACCATGTCTAATTTTAAAAACAAGTGGTGCAACAACATCAATAGTTGATAAATATAGAATTCAAGAAAAAATTGATTTAATTAAATCAACAGTTGATTCAAAAATTCTTCCAAATGTTTATTTAATACATGGTGATTTAGAAGATGTTGAAATGAATATGCTTTACAATAATTCAAAAATTAAAGCAATGGTATCTTTAACAAAAGGAGAAGGATTTTCAAGAACTTTTTTAGAATTTGCAACAACATCAAAACCATTAATTGTTTCGGGTTATTCGGGTCACATGGATTTTTTAAAACAAGAATATAATATATTTGTAGGAGGTCAATTAACAGATGTTCATCCAAGTGCTGTTAATGATTTCATCATAAAAGAATCTAAATGGTTTACGGCTAATTATAATGATGTTGCAAATATTTTAAATGAGGTTTATAAGAATTATAAAAAATATTTGGAACTTTCAAAAAAACAAAATACATTTGTTTCATCAACTTTTACAAAAACGAAGATGGAAGAAAAATTGCAAGAAATTTTTGAAAGAAATGTGCCAAAAACAGTAGAATTAAAAATTCCCGATTTTATAAAATTTAAAAAATAAATAAACACTTATTTTATGGAAGTTAAAGAACAATTAGAAAATTATATTAAATTAGTTGATGAAGCTATTTTAATAAACGATGCGGATGAACTATGGGATTTTTGTTCTAATAATAAAATGTTGATTGGATTATGTATGTTTATGACAAATAGTGAAACTATTCAAAATAGAGGTAGAAGAATCATTAGACGTAATTATTTATTAACCTATGAATCTCTTCTCCCAAATTATGCTAATTATTGGTTTTACCTTACGGTCGATTCTACCTATAATACAAGTCTTTCTTTAGCAAAAGACACTTTAATAGCGAGACAACAGGTTTGTAAAGATATTTTAGAAATTTATTACCCAAATAGTTTTAAACAATTAATTTTAAATTTATGGAAACGATACTAATTAGTGATGAACTTTATAAAAAGTTAAAATATCTTTCAAACGAAATTAAAACCCAAGATAATAGAAAAACTGCTTCTCCATATTTTTACCAAATTATGGAAACGAGAGAAGACAGTTGTTGGGAAGAAATTTCTGATAAAATTATTTGGTATCATTCTGATGGTGGATATAAAGTTGAAAATGTTTTTGACGAAATGGTTAAATTTTTAAAAGAAAATGGTGAAGATTGTTTAAATGGATGGAAAGATGCTATTGAACAATGGGATATTAATGATGAACAAGATTTGGAAAATATTTTTGAATATTTGGGATTTTACAAAGTTCCTATTAAAACCATTTATCAATTTTCAAATGCTTTTTTGACAGAAAAATCAATTTTACAACATATTGAATCTAATAAACATCATTATGAAAATCCAAAAACATATTTACAATATGCTTATAGAAATAGTGATTTAGAAACAATTTTTGAATTTTTAAAAATTATAGAATGAAAAAATTAATTAGTTTAAAAGAACATAATGATAGTTTCAATGATTTTATATACGAAAATGTTAAATGTGGAAATGGGATTTCATGTCCAAATTGTAAAGAAGAATTAATAGATAGTGATAATTACATTTTAACAACAAATCCTCCACAAAGGAATGTTAAATGTTTAAAATGTAATTTTAAAAGTTTTAGAAACTGTTAAAAATATAAGTTTATGTTCGATGTAATTAATTCAATTCTATATGATAAAAAATCTTGGGAAACTCTCACCCCACCCCAACAAAGTAGCTTCACTATATTTTCACTCAATAAGGCTCTCTCAAATATTTCAGATTATATTGAGAGCATTAATGTAATAAATGAATATTCTACATCATTAACAAATGAACAAGTTTATAATTTTTACAAAGACCTTTTCCCAAAGAAAAGAATTTATGTAAAATATGTTAAAAAGACACAATCTCCTTATACAAAGGAATTATTAGAATTTTTTTCAAAACGTTTGAAGGAATCAAAAAAGAACATAGAGTTTATGTTAAACATTTTTTCAAGAGATGATGTAGAAGATTATTTAATACAATGTGGCTTAGAAGATAAAAAAATAAAAATTTTATTAAAAATATTTAGGAAATAGAAAAATTATTTTTTACATTTGTTAAACATTTAAATAAACAATAAAATGAAAAAACCACCTTTTAATACATACAAACAAAAAACTTTTGAAAAAGTTCATATACCAAATAAAATTGAAACAAACTTGAAAGGATTTGAAAAAGAAAATTTTAAAAATACGTTGGATGAATTTAATAAAATAATTCCAAATCTAAGAAAAATATGAAAAAATATTTAGTAAAGTTTCATCAATTTGTTTTTAAAAAATATTATAAAAATATTCCAAATGAATTTAGAGAATTTACATTATTAGAAAGTATTAGATTAAGGTTTGAAAATAATGAGCAAGAAATTTCTAAAATTAAAAAAGAATACGAAAAGTTTAATAATTTTTTATTGAAAGAAAATTTTGAATTAAAAGAAAAAATTAAAAAATTAAATCTAAGAATAGAACAGAGTGAAAATAATTTTTCACAAGCAACTCTTCAAATTAATAGATTAAAAAATTTAAAGAAATGAAAGATTTAACAGGTAAAAAAGTTTTTATAAGTAGCGATTTCCACGGATTTCACAAAGGGATTACTCTTGCATCGCATTGGAGAAATGAATTTGGAGAAGTTCCATTAGAACAAGTGAGACATTTTGATAATGAAATGGAAATGAGTTATAAATTAATATTTAATATTAATGAAAAAGTTGGTGAAAATGATGTCCTAATTCATTTAGGGGATTGGTCTTTTGGTGGAATTGAAAATATTTACGAATTTAGAAAAAAAATTATTTGTAAAAATATTATACAAATTTGTGGAAACCATGACCACCATATTGGAGAAGGAAAGAAAATATATTTTCCAACAGATGAATTTGACATTGATTTTCCAAATGGTATTGAATATAATATTGATTTGTGTTTTCATTCTATTCACGACATTTTGAAATTCAAATATGGAAGATATACATTTGTTTGTTCACATTTTCCATTTCTTTCTTGGGAAAATATTTCAAAGGGTTGGATGAATTTACATGGTCATTTTCATAGTAAAGGGATAGATAGATTTACAAGTTATAATCAAATGGATGTTGGTATTGATGGTAATCGTAATTTTTCACCATATCTTCTTGAAGAAGTGATAGAATTAATTAAACAAAATAATAAGTTGATAGAAGAATCTCATGGTGAAGGTTTTAATGATTATAGAAAATAATTTTTAAAAAATACAAACATTTGAAATTTAGACTTTAAAATTTTTTCTAATGTGATTGCCTTATAGAAGTAAAAATCATTTAAAATACATTGTAAAAATATTGTTAAAACCTTTGTAAAATTAATTTTTATGAAGGTTTTTTATATTTATAATAAATTATTAAAATGATTGCACAAGACATTTTACAATTAACACAAGCAGGAATTATAGCAATTCCCATCGAAAAAAACGAAGATTTAAAACCATCTCCAAATTTTTTAGTTTTTGACAATCAATTAGGAAAAATAAAATCACCATTTGCCAATTTACAAACAGGAGAAATTGAAGAGATGGAATGTGTTATAACAACCTACAAAATTGTTAATAGAGAAATTTTAGAACCAAATGAATTTCATTCAAATAGAGAAATGATTGAGAGAAGTTTATTACCATTGGAAAATCTTTCTGTACCTGTTGATTTACTACCATTATTTTTTTCTCATCAAAGAATAAAAGATAATATAAATCTTGTAAATTTAGCATTGAGTAAATTTACATTTAGAGGGTCTCTTTCTGAATTATTATTAAAAGTGGATGAAACTGAACTTGATAATTTTATTCAACCACCATTAGAAGTTTAATGTAAAAAAGCCTTTCTAAAAATTAATTTAGGAAGGCTTTTTTATTATTTCTTAATTTTCTTTTCAATTACTTCTTCAACTATTTCCGAAGGTTGTTCAACATAAATTATAAACTCATTTTGAAAATAATTTAGTGGAAAATGTAATATACTAACATTATTGTCATCAATTTTTTGAACAAAAGCATGAACAATATTATCAACACTTTTCAATTTTTCAAAAATATAAACTATTTCACTTGTATCAAAGATAGACTTCAACCTTGTATTTTTAGGGAGTTCTAAAATTTCATTAATTGTCATAAAATTTTTAATTTATTAATTATTTTTATAAATTTATTCTTCCAAGATTCTTTTTTTAAGAAGTTCTTTATAATATTCATTTTCGGAATTAATATCATTATCATTAATTCTTAATAACGCTTGTGAAATTTCCCATTGATTTATTGAAACTATTTCATTTTTATATGTTGAACGTTCTTTCAAATAAGATTGAAAATTACTTTTAAAATCTATTCCATACACCATTGTCAAATAATCATTATGTCTCACCTTAAACATTGGAACAATATTTTGTAAATACATTTCATTAGGTTTTATAATAACACCTCCATAATTCATTAAACATAATTGTTTATAAAATTCATTTCCGTAATGAATAGATTCCAAAAGTTCTGTTTTTTCAAAATCAATAATTAAGAAATTTTGACTTTTCAAATTGAACATACAATAACCAACGATGTTACTATCATTAACATATTCATCACCATTTTCATAATATGTTTTTAGCAAATTAAATGGTATAAATTGATAATTTTCACTTTTCCATCCGAATATAATAACTTGTGTTTTAAAGGTCTCTAAGCCTTTGTTTAACGTGTTCACATCGAGAATATTGAAATCATCAACTGCTTCAAATATACTTATTAAATCTTTCTTATTTTTATAAATTTTATTGATTTCTTTTTTAGAAAGATTTAAAACATTTTGTTTATAATCATAAAATTCTTTTGAAAGTTTTATTGATACAATCTTATCATAAATCGTAGAATCTTTAACGAAGTTTAAATGTTCTTCATACAGTTTTCCATAAGTGTTTAAATTTTCATTAATTAATTCACTTCCAACATCATTAAATGGTATTAGTTGTGCTTGAATTAAATATTTACAAATCCCATCTTTCCAATTCATTTTTGAATATATTGGAATAATTGCTTCTAAAAGTTTATTTCTATCAAGATGTTCAATAATACATCCATCACTTGAAAAGAATCTTGAATTTTCAATTATTTTGTGAAGTTCTACATCAACATAAGACCCTATAAATTTTGGCTGAATAATACATTGTTTAACACCATTTGAATGATAATATTCAATAGCTTTAGACAATGATTCAATTTCATTATCACTTTTTGGAGCAGGTGGGATTTTTGAATAAAAATGTGCTAATTTGTTATTAATAGCTAATTGAGTTAATTCTTGATTTTTTTTCATATTTTTATTTAATAACTTTCAAACTTATTAATGACAATATATTAATAGCTTCTATAATTGAATTACATTGAACTTCAAAAGAATAAACTTTTCCTATTTTGTTTTTAAAATTCTTTATTTGTGGAAAATATTTAGTCAATAAAAATTCATCATCCTTAAATATCAAAGAATTATCAATATATAGTGAAGGTATCGTAATAGTTGTTAAAAATTCATCACTATCTAATTCATTCTTTACAACATCTTTTCCAATTAACTCTGAAAATAATGTATCAATAGTTCCTAACAAAATTTTTGGAGAACAAAATTGCATAAAATCAATATCTGATTGTACATCTTGTTGAAAAGAATTTTTAACTCCTTCGTGAAAAGATACTGCATAATCATTTTCAGAAAGACAATGACCAAGAATAATTCCCTTTTCAAATTTTTGAAAACACATACCAAAATTAGATACAGGATTTTTATTAATAATAGATAATAAATTTGGATTTTCGGAATATATTTTATAGTTCATTTATTTTTATGTTTAAATTGTCAAAAATTTTCTTACTTAAATAACATTTTATATGTAAAGAAAGTTCAAAATCTTCTTTTTTCAAAGAATCCTAATGGATATTTTAAAATAATTCTCCATTCATCAAAGAAACATCCTTTAAAAGAAAATATTTCAAACCATTCTTTTTCTAAAATATATTCATCTAATAATCTTTCATGTCCAAATATTTGTAATTCTTTTAAATGAAATTCACATTCTTCTTCTGAATCAAATTTACAAATTTCGTACACATCATCAACTTTATTAGCTAATGTCATGTAAGAAGCCGTTTCTGCAAAAAAGCAATTATTAAAATCGTATTTAAGGTTCATAAATTTAAACCATTATAAGTAATTGTTAATGAGTATGTTATATAATATTTTTGTCACAAATATATTCTAAATTTGTGACATTACTTATCCGATAAACATTGTAAAGCCTTGATTCCTAAACTTCTCCACATTTCGCACACATCTTCTTTATCATCTAATGCAAAAATAACATTAAAATTTTCTTTTACAAATTTTTCATAAAGTTCTTTCTTAACTACTACCGAAGGTCTAAAATCTTTTGAATCTCGCATCAATAATAAAAATTCATCTTCACGAAGATATTTTTCAAGCCATTTTTTCGTTTCTTGATAACATTCATTTGAACGTCCTGTTAAAAATATAATTTTATTTCCACACCATATAGATGAATTAACAATTTCAAGTACATCATAATCAACATCATCCATTCCAACTTTGTTCCATTCGTAATAACCTCTTTTACCGTTAGCATGAGCCAATGTTCCATCTAAATCTACAATGATACAATCTTCTAAGTTTTCATTAAATGGTGTTAAAGAATAAATAAATTCTTGTTTAGGAAAATAATTATTATCAAAAAATTCATTACGAACATTTTGAAATCCTTTAAACATTCTATCAATAACATTTTTACCAACACTCCGTTCTCTATTGACATCTCTTGCATAACAAGTTTCTAAATCTGTATCAAAAAATTTTAATGTAACATCCGCTTTATATTTAAACTCTTCCAAAAGTATTTTTAAATACTTTCCATTACAATTTGTATCACTTACAATAACATTATATTTGTTATTTAAAGCAATATGAATAGCTTTAAATTGTAATTCTGTTATAAAATTTTCAAATTGCTTATCACCAATTGAAATATCTTTCATACCATATCTAAAATCATCTCTTTCAACTTTTACGTAAGAAGGATTTTCTTTTACAAATTCCTTTGACCAAGTACTTTTTCCACTTGCAGGAACACCTATTGTTACAATTATTTGTTTGTTCTTTTTCATATATAATTTTCTAAAAGGTTTTTTTCAATTAAATATTTTGAAATAATAAAAGCATCATATAATAATGCAAAAATTAAAAGCATAATATAAAACGCTTTAAAAGTTTTTATTGGTTTCTTTCTAAAAAGAATAATCAATAGTGTAATCATGAATTTATATAGTTAAAATTTCAAAACTTTCTAAAAGTTCTTGTTTATATTTTTCCATCCAAAAATCAAATTTATAAATTCCTTTTCCCTGTGGGTGAGAATTGTAAATTTCTCTACAAAATATTTTAAAATTTGGAGTGAATTTTTTGTTATGAATGTACATAATTTTTATTATAAACTTTTTGAAATTATTTTTGTATTTTCGGTTTTTAAATATTTAACATTTCCATTTGGTGCAAATTTTACAATAGCTTGTTCACAACCTTTTACAAATGGATTCCAAAATCTAACATCTATTTGAACTTTACTTTTGTGGGTAATCATAGCTGTTGTTTGAATCCCTTTGTAAAGAATATTTACTGTTTGACCTTCTTCTAAGTTTGAAAATTTTGACATTTTATTTATTGTTTAAATTGTTATTGCATTACAAATATACTAAACATTATTCATTAATCAAAATTTATTATAAAATTAAAAAAAAACATTCCAAAAATTAGAATGTTTTTATATACTATCATTAAACAAAAAAACACTATTTTTTTAACCAATCAAAATATAATTTAATTCCAAATAATATTACACCGATAAAGATTATCTTAATCATAATTTTAAAATTTATTTGTTTCTATTTTTAAAATATTTTTTAATTTTATGGAGTATTATCAAATATATTTCTCACTTGCCTATTTACTAACTTTCTTTTTTCTAAAATATATTTTTCTAACAATGCTTGATTATATCTAAATCCATCAAATTCTACATGAGAATAATGTTCGGGGTTTAAAATACCATCACGACCATCCAACATTTTATTCAATTCATTTTTTCTATATTCTTGTGATTGTAATTTACGTTTAGAATATTGATTGTAAAAACGTTGAAAATATCTTTTATACACTTTAAATTTCTGAATCATAATGTTATAAGTTTTGTTTAAATTCATAATGCAAATGTACATGAAAATTTTTAATTTACAATAAGAATTTCATTTTTAAATGTTATTTTTTATTTCAAAAATGATTTCTTCTAATAAATCAATTTCATTTAATAACTGTTGTTTGGATTTTAACTCAAAATTTAAGTTAAGTTGTAAAATATTTTGTTTGGAAAATAAAATGATTTCTAAATATTCTAAAATTTTATTTTCCATATATTTAAGTTTGATAATTGTGATAAAATTTTTTCTGAATCACCAATGATTTTAAATTCGATTTCTTCATTTTTTGGATATAATACGAAATCATTAGTTCTATGAAATACAAAAATTTTATTGTAAAAATTTTTATATGACAATTCATATCTAAAACATATTTTACTATATTCTTCTTCACCATCCCAAAAATCCATTGTAATCAATTCATCTACGTAATTATAAATTCTATCAATTTCAATAAATTTTTTACCGTTGATATTAAATATTTTTTCTATTTCCAATGCTAAATTTTCCATAATTTCTATTTTTCAAAAGTTAAACCATAAGTGATAAAATCTGCACACTCTGTTGTGTAAACACCTTCATCATCTTTTAAAAGTTTATAAATCTGTAAACTATCAGCCACACCCTTTTTAATCAATTCGGGTTCTTCTAACACAACAAATCTATCAAATTCATCATGTGTATAAACAACATCACTATATTCATCTTCATAATAGATGTTAATATCGAATAATTCACCATCTATTTCTATACTTGTCCAAAAATCTACATCATCACTTATATAAGGAGTTACAGATGTTGCAATAGTTTCATTTGTTTCTTCATTTTTACAAATGATGTTGTTCGTTTCTTTTTCAATAATGAAATAATACATAGTCTTATTTTGTTTAAATGTTTTAATGATATACAAAGATAGTTACTTAATATTAATAATGCAAACTTTGTATTAATTTATTTTAAAAAGAATATTTCCATTCAATTTCTATTTTTTCAATTTCTTCATCACTTGGAATAAATCTATTTTCAAAATGATTCAAAATATTTTGTGTAATAGTTCTCTTAATTTCAAAAATATTATCATCTAATATATAATATATTTGCTCTTCAATTTCATGGTTTTTCGTCCATTCTTCATTATATTCAACATTTTCTTCTTCAATCAAATCCCATTTTTCAATTTTATACACTTCTAAAACATCGGGTTGCCAAGAATTGTTTGATAACCAACCACCACTTGAAAAAGTCCCTTTATTGTTTTCATCGAATGTTACGTAGATAGGTATTCTCCATCCTGTCCATTCAAATTCACAAGCATTTGTTAATTCTCTTTCTAAAACACCTTTTAATTCTTTTTCTGATAATGTAATTTTCATATTCTTAATTTGTTTAATTGTTTAATGATATACAAATGTAATTCTTTTATTTTAATTATGCAAATATTTTTTCTAAATTATTTGAATTTTCTTTTTCCAAAATACATTTTTCAAAATATTCTAAAATATCTTTTATAGATGTATTTTTAGAAAATATTGTACCACGTTGTAAAATCTTACCTACGTAAAAATGAAATGTAATCCCTGTTAAAATTTCTTTTATAACAGCTTTACAACCATTCTTTTTAATTTCCATTTTCATATTCTTAATTTGTTTAATTGTTTAATGTTCTAACTTGATTCAAAATTACAAGAAATAAATTTAACTTGCAAGACTTTTTTCAAATTTATTTTCAAAAAGGTAAAACATTCGTTTTAAGACCTTTAAAAGTTTCCTCCTTATGATTATACCATTCATTACAAAATAATTGAAAATTAATTACAAAACAATGTAAATTTTGGTTATATAAAAAGGAAAATCCTTACAAAAATTATATTCGTAAGGATTAAAAATTAAACATCTAATCAATTTATTTTAATATCTTTTATAAATTTTCAACATAGGCTTTATGTGCATAAAACATCGCACGAATTCTTTTAAAATCATCCGTATCTCTATTAGTTTGAAAAACTTCATCTGAATTTTCAAACCATTCTACCCATTCATCAATAGTTTTTTCTTTGCACCCAATTTTTATAATTTTTTGATTTATTATTGAGACAC
>Ga0181350_1000105_pt1 | contig 25517 bp, 27 predicted proteins | sample Su13VDMM110DCMD_FD_130105 | JGI IMG/M metagenome (GOLD analysis project Ga0181350, IMG submission 130105) | Freshwater viral communities from Lake Michigan, USA - Su13.VD.MM110.DCM.D | ecosystem: Environmental > Aquatic > Freshwater > Lake | place: USA: Michigan | collected 2013-07-16
AAGCTGATCCTAATGCCGTATTTCAGGAGATGCTTGGCGAGTTTGGTGGGGCGGCGATTGAGATACCCGCACTTGCTAAGGCTATGGGCAAGAAAGCGCTTAATGCTGCTGCGCCTCCCGGTGCTGGTCCTACTCCTCCCGTTACTGCTCCTCCCGGTACTGGTCCTACTCCTCCCGGTACTGGTCCTACTCCTCCCGGTGCTGGTCCTACTCCTCCCGTTACTCCTCCCGTGCGTACCGCAGCGGTTATCGCTGCTGAGAATGGACTGACGGTACAAGAACTAAACGACTTTGTAACTGGGTTCAAGAAAAATATCACTTCTCTTGATAAAGAAATAGCAGACGCTACGACGGCGCTGAACACCGCTACCACAGCTAGAGAGCAGGCTGATCTTAGACAGAAAATATCTCACGCTACGACAACTAGAACGCAGATTAGAAAGACGCTCAGTGTCTACGAACCCCGCGCTCCAAAGCCCCCTAGCAGGGGTAGCTGGGTCACGCTGGATCAGGCAAGACAAGCTATTGCCGCTGTAGGAGATGAGACAAATCCCGGTGACTGGAGCAAAGCTCTTGAGACTGCGTTCCCTGTACTAGCAGGCAAAACTAAAGCGCGGGCGCGGGGGCTGATCCTCAGTGACCTGAAAAAAGCGAAGCATATCAGCGGGCAGACTAAAGGCAAGCGCACGATCATTCCGGGTGACCACTGGAATGATCCTATCGTAGAGCCGCGAGTCGTAAAGCAGCCCGGTGCCGCACAGACGGGTATTGCTGGGATAAACACTATCACTCCCGCTGCTCCTGTTACGCCTCCTGTTACGCCTCCTGTTACGCCTCCTGTTACGCCTCCTGTTACGCCTCCTGTTACGCCTCCTGTACCTGCCGCTGCCGCCCAAGCCCAAGCTGCCGCCCAAGCCCAAGCTGCCGCCCAAGCCCAAGCCCGAGCCGAAGCTGTCGAAGATGCCCTTCGGCAATCCCGAGCTTCTTCCCAAGCCATAGCTGCCGCCCAAGCCCAAGCCCGAGCCCGAGCCCGAGCCCAAGCCCAAGCCCAAGCTGACGCAGAAGAAGACTTGAATGAGGTGTTTGACCAGCAAGATGATGTTCAAGAAGTCGTACCCGAAGAAGTCGTATCCGAGGAAGTCGTATCTGAAGCTCCCCGTGCTCCGTCCAACTACGACCGCGCTGTCGAGTACGTTAACCAGCCGAACGCGGAGATAAAGGTAGATGCGCTAAGAAATGCTTTGGGAATTAAGCGCCCTGAAGCAGCGCAGCTTATAAACCAACTGCGCGAAGCCAACGTCATCGAAACGAAGGGCACCAAAAATGTTCTCCGACCTACCCAACCTACCGCTGAATCAACTGGAGCAGGCGTTCCATCTGCTAGCAAACGATCAACCGTTTCCCGTAAGCGGGCCGCTGTCCCGCCTGTCGCAGGAGGATTGGGGCCTGCTGGAGTGCCTAATGCTCAGCCTGCTGCTGGAGCGGCAAATGTCCCCGGTACATTAGAGACGAGTAAAGAAGGGAAAGGTAAGGGTAGAGGGAAAGGTAGGGGCCCAACTCAGGCGCAAATAAAAGCAGAGAAGAGAGAAGCCGAGCAAGCCGCTGATAAGAAAGCGCCGTTTATTAGTAATCCCGACGACCGCGAAACCTATCGCCAAGTAATCATCGGCCTCCAAGCCTCTGGCGCAATGCCCGTTGACATTGCCCGTATATTGCTAAAGCGTCTTACTAACGATGGCGAAGTAGACAAACCCAGCATGACTGAAGAAACTTTCAGCGTCATGATGAAGGTAATAAACGAAGCCATCAAAATTGCTGAACAAGGTGGCAAGCGTACTCCTAAAACGCCCCTGTCGTTGGAGCAGGAAAAAGAGCAGGCGAATGTTGCGTATGATGCTGCGTATGCAGCGTATGAAAAAAGTCTAGGTAAACTTCCGCCCACCACACCGAGAGAAAAACTTAGTACTTCACAGAGAGTATTATTTGATGAAGCAAGGAAAGCAGAGGAAAAATACGACGAGCTAGTAGCCAAGGTAAACGCCGAAAAGGGAACGACAAAGACACGCGAGTCCAACAGGGATGAGGCTGATCTAGACAAGGCTCTTGAACAGAGTGGGATAACTGACCCCGCCAAGATCACTGACACGGCTGAAATTGTCGAAGGCCAGAGAGGGCCAACTCTTACTGAAGAAGAGTTTAGAAATTGGCTGATGGCACCAAGGACTCCCCTAGATTTGCTTGACCTGATTGTGCAGACTTCTAATAACGCTATGTACCGTAACATAGCAGCGATGATTCGCCCGTTGCTCGTGCGTTTGTTGAACTCCGGTGTATTGGTTGTTCCTAATCGAATCACTGCCTATGACAAGGGCGCAGAAGGTACTACAAAATTTTTAGTTTTTGACAACATGGTCTCTGCGTCGATAAACCTCCGTAAAACGAGCTATCAAGCCGCGCTGCACGAGCTAATCCACCTAACCTTTGAGCCCATAGTAGAGCTTGGGCGAACAGCATTTAACCTTAACCAGAACAACGAACTTGCTAACATCTACAGGGATTATGTAAAGCTCGGGAATGCTATCGGCAGAAAACTTGTCCCGTTGTATAACGAGAAAGGAAAAATAACCGCAGCGTTTTTGCAGAACTCTAAAATACCGGGAGTTGAAAGAGTCCTAAGAAACCTGCGAAAGACAAACATATTCAAGAAAAAGACGGTTACGGTTAAAGCGCCTAAAACTTCATATAAAACAAAAATAAAACGAGAGGTTACTGTATATGACCTCCCAGAGATTTTTACGTGGGCGATGACTGATAACGACGCTGCGCTAGTTATGGATGCGCTTCCCAGTGTCATGGGGCCACCGTTGTTCCAGAAGTTTGTCAATCTTGTGCGTCGGGTTATTGGCTCTCCTATCACAACGCAGTCCGCACTTACCGATATCCTTGATCTGGGCAGGCGCATCAGTGAAGCCACGGTGGGTGAAGCTACGATTGTTAAGTTTGATAAAAAGAAATTCACTTCGGTTTTTGAAGCACGCCGCACGCCGAGGCGGAGGATACCCATGCCTCCTAAAGCACCTAGAACGCTTGAGGAGACGGTAAAAGATAGCGCCGATGGCATTAGAGAATTGCTGAGCAATCGCCGCTCCAATAAACAGATGTTTGGTTACCTGCGCTCTAACCAATTCTACAACGACGTCGTAAGACTACTGGTGAATAGCCGCCGTGTACTTGAAGAGCTTGAACGGGGGTTAGAATATGCGGGCAAGCTTGTCTATGGGTTCAACGACTTCTACAGCCAGATAATAAACTCGTCTGGTAGAACGTGGAATGTCTTCTCGTCCAGATTTATGGGCGACACTGAACAACTAGAAAGTCTGGTGCGTCAGTTTGCCGAAAACGAAAACATGCTTATGGCGGATGCGCTCGGGTTCCTTAGCAATATGCTGGCAGCGCAGCACTACAAGGAGCGTAGACGCACTCTGTTTATGATTTTTGCACCACTGAGGAGCGACGTAAAAGAATATACGTTGACGATGGATGACGGCACAAAAGTTGACATGAGCGCAGCGGAGTTACGCTCAGCCGTCCTTGAGCAAGTGCGCTCAAACAAGGATCTTACTGAACAACAGATAGAACTTTATCAAAATACGCTGATGGAGCTTACAGAGCCCGGCGGTCCAAACAATAGGCTTGACCCTAATGGTGTCAGCCAAGCTGATAGCCCCGGTGAGCCCAGAAAAACCGATATCGTTAAGTACTCTATTGATATTGATGATGAAGCGTATGTCCCCGTGCCTATGGACTTAGCAGTGGTTGAGCAGCTTGTAGATTATCGTAGAGACAACGCGGGTAAAGTTGATGAGATAATCAAGCTGGTAGACAAGATCATCAGCACACAGAAGCAGACCGACAGAGAGTCGCACTTCTGGACGCAAAGCGTAGATAACCTGACACGGTTGTACGACTGGAAACACTACGTCCCGCTGAAAGGTAAGCTGAATAAAAAAGCAAAAGAGAATCCTCGGAACAACGCTATCGACCCGCGTGGAAAAATACTTTCACCAGAGTTTGCGTCGGATATACCGATGGGCATCACTGGTCGTAGCCAAAACGAACAGATGAACGTGATTATTCAAGTACAAAGGGACGCGATTAAATCGTCCAGCCGTCTGGGGCAAGTGCGTTCTAGAATGGCAATCAGAAACGCTATTCTTCAGGGCGTAATCCTAGACAATAAAAAGAAACGACTGGTAGTTAAGCCGGAAGACAAATACAAAAGTTTTGATATTACCCGATACCAGCAAAACGAGTGGTTTGTTTATAACAACCCGAACGGAGACCTTGAACTGTATTTTCTTACGGACGAGCGGCAAAGAAATGCTATTCATCAGGTGTACGGTGCAGACCAACTGAACAGGGTGATGCATACGCTGTCTATTGCTAATGCTTGGGTAAGTAAAAACTTCACGCGGTATAACGTTCGATTTGCGCCAAAAGACTTTATTCGGAACACCATTTTTGCTGCGGGCATCTTTGGTTTTGAAGGTGGCCCGAAGAAGGTAGGGCAGTTCATTGCGGCTATCTCGGCTAGGATGGCAAAAGGTGGCATGGTCAAAGGCTGGAAGATGTGGAAGCTAAATGAGCAAGGAAAGCTAGAAACTGAAGGTTTGCGTCTTAGCCTGACAGACCCCGCGTATAAGTCAGCCTATGAATATCTTATTAAAGGCGGTGCGGTAATTTACGTTCAACAATTTGCTGGGAAGGGGAAGATCACCAACGCTATTGAATCGTATAGCCGAGATCCGGCAAGAATAGCCTACGATAAGGTAGATAATAGTTTGGGGTTGCTCCTCGACTGTTGGGTACAAGCATTTGAAATGAACGTGCGTACCGTAGCATACGATATGTACAAAAAAGATTTTCTAGATAAAGGGCTTAGTGAGGACATAGCGCAAGAAGCCGCGTCTTCCAAAGCGAAACGCCTGACCAACTTTGAGCAAGTCGGTGAGAAAGCGCACACACTCCGTGCTCTGTACGCCTTCTTTGGCGCATCTGGTACAGGCGCAGCCCGGACACTGGATGCCTTGCGTCCGCTGCTAATTAAAGACGCCAAAACATTCCTTGCGGAGCTTCCCGACAGCATTAAAAATGATCCTATCGCTCTCCGAAACGCGGAGAAAAAACTCAAACAAGATAAGAAAAATGTTAAAGCTACGATGGTTCTTGGCATGGGGGTCGGGCTAGCTCTTTATTCGATTACGCGGGCGATGTCTGGTGACGATGAGTTTGACCGGAACTTGGTTGGCATAGATAAAAAAGAGCAGTGGGTACGTGCTTTGCGTATTCCGTTTTCTGCATTAGGCATCCAAGCAGAAAAGGGGCCGGATGTTGTAGCGATACCGTGGGGCTTTGGGTGGGGCGCGTTTCTGGCGTGGGGTGCCCAGCTAGCTGCGTTTGCCCACGGGGATCAGTCGTTCCGTGATTACCTTGGCAATAGCCTTCAGGTTGCTACAGATTCCTTTGGGGTGTTCCCCTTTGCACGGTTCAATCCGTTCGATGAGAGTAGTAAAGAAGGAGTAGGACTACGGACGGCGAAGTGGATAGTTGACTCAGTCACGCCATCTTTGTTCCGCCCTCCTATGGAATACATCATGAACCTGAACGGGCTAGGGCAAGAGCTTTATAGCGAAGCGCGTTCAAGCTACGGCACCGCAGGGGCTACGTCTGAGTCTGTTCCAGAATTCTACAACCGGCTTGCTACATGGATGGAAGACAAAGTTGGGGCTACTTTTGAACCTGAGACGTACTATTTCTGGATAGGTAACTACGGAAGTGCAGTGGGAGGAATGTTTTCTACGGTGTACGGACTAGCTGCATGGGGCGCTGGTGAGAAAGATTTTAGCCCTAGTAGAGACCTGCCCATACTGGGAGGGTTATTTGGTCGTAGGAGTACCCCTGATGCGGCTAACTACATCAGGGTTGAGAACCGCGTAGCAAAACAAAACGCTAAGCTCAAAGACCTATTAGCACGAGGCAAGATACCCGAGTACTACGCTTATCTTGATGAACATCCGTATGTCCCTGCCATGATCAACGACTTTAATCGGCGCAATGCAATAATTAATAAATTGCAGAAGCAGAAAAACTTAGTGCAGTTGAGCAGGGTATATTCTGCCAACCCCAAAGACCGCTCGGCGCAAATCAAGTTTTACGTTGATCAGTTGAATGCAATGAAGTACGCAGCGGTAGAGTCCCACAATTATTGGGCAGAGTTAGATGCGGGCGAGGACAAACCGGGGACACTTCCTCCCAGTGCTCTGGTTAATCCAGTCTCCAGACCCTGACGCCAAGGCAGCCTTCATTTACGGTGGTGTGGCATTTGACGCGCACCCCCGCTTTCTTTGCTGCGGTGTCTATTACATACAGCATCATTGACGGACGTACCGTAGGTATAAAGAAGCTCTCCCCGCGACCCATGTAGTCAAACGGAAAAAGCCACTCCACTTCCTCAATGTCATGTAGCAGATTGGTCAAGGTATTCTTCTGGAATAGTGTAGTGGAACCCATAGACCGCTACGGGACCGATATCAGCACCAGATGCCCAGCTTGTGCCTAGACGCTTCTTTCCGCTATAGGTAATCACCCCTTCGTTCTTCAATGTGGACTCAAACTGCTGAGTACTGATCGACAGCTCTGATAAATACTTTCTTAGCATAGTCTTAGACACGTACCTAGTCTGTGTATGAATCTCGTTCCGTCCTATGAGCGGGGCACGGGGTTCTACCACCACGCGGTTGTCGTTTACAGTCAGGAACCCACTGTGATGCGCGTTAACAAACTCACTCAGCACCCCACTGAAATCCGTACTGTTCAGACTCACCTTTGACCGCATGTCGATCATATCGTGGACCACCTTCTTGAAGATGCGCTCCAAGTCCAGCACCACGATACCTGCTTCAATGGCTAGCTCGCCCGCTGCGAAAGTGACCGACAGCATATTGCGGTGAAATCGGTACCCGATATCGGTACCAAACAACCATTCAAACTTCTTGTCCCATTTATCGATCAAGCCCAAAACGTATTCTTCGCCCATCTCATAAAATTTCTTTATGAAGATCGGGCCTGCATGGCCGTAGTGATGGTTGAACGTGTCGTATATTCGCTTGCCGTACTCTGGATTGGTTTGCAGAAACAGCGGGCGGTCTAACATGAACTGAATGTATCGTGCCATCTCCCCATCAGGGCTGGACTTCAGGTTCCGCATCAAGTCATTGATGTCGGTGTTGGAGGTCATAATCAGAAAGAGCGAGGCTGACTGCTCCAACTCGCGCTCGGCGTTGACGGATGACTGCATTCTGATCTTGGTCTTGCCTTGGGATATCTGGTGAATCAGGTGCGATAAATGCTCGGGCCGTGCGTTAGAGACCTCATCCAGACCCAGAGGAATATTCTTCAGGTTAAGATACCGTCCGATAAACCCGTTAGCCGTAGCACCCTTGTCCAGCACTGATAAATCATGCGGGTGCCCGTATATGCTCAACGCCGCGTACAGCGTTCCTGTCTTGCCGCTACCAGTTCCCCCCGTGAAGCAGACTGCTGCACCGGGGGTGGAAGTCATACGCATAAGTGGAGACCCAAATCCCAGAAGAAGGCCGAAGGCAGAGTACTCAAGGCTCGGGGTGTTCAGCAGATTAGCTGCCTCACGCCACTTATCATAAGAACCTTCTGGGTGAAGTAGTTTAGCTATGCTCCTTACCAGTGGAGAGGACGCGGTCTTAACAGTCTCACCTGTATGCGTGATCTCGTTGTTCCCAATTACAAACCCCCTATTGTCTTCAGTCCAACCCATCTGCATCCGCATCTGCTCTGCGGAATCAGCATTGACCAAGTACTTGCCCCACTTGATAACGTATTTCATAAGTAGCGGTGCCACCTCTGGTTCAAACATCGCCCCGTTACTCATCATCGTTTCTTTGAACTTATCAGTCGCAATAACGTGCTTCATAGGCAAGATAAATTCTCTATCAGGATCGTGCGGCAGAAGTAACCGCATCATCAAGCATTCCCCATCTGCCGTGCTGAACATCCGCTTGAACGGAAACACATCGTGCTGCGTGATCTGGATGATGTCCTGATCCGTGACCTTTCCTCCTTTGTCGGTCTTGGGTGCAGGCTGGTAGAAGATCCCCCCCTTTGGCCCACGCATGAAGGGAAACATTTCTTGCCCTTGGAAAATCCTGAGCAAATGCGCTGTGCTTTCAGGGCTCTCTTCTACTTCTACGGGTGCGGGCTCAGGTTGCCGAAGTTTCCTCCCGATGTGCGTAGGCGAGGGAATATGCCCCTTCCGCGCACATCCCTGACATCCCGCAGGATTCAGCCCCTCAAATTTCTCACAGCTATACGCCCAGTTCGCGCCCAGTGTCTGCCGCGCTTTGCGTAGCGTCTCGTCTCTGTCGTAGCCGGGGTAGTCCTCTGACATGATATAGATAGAAGGGTCAGCGTCCACGCAGCGCATGGCAACTGATAGGCCCGCTCGCCACAGGGGCTCCTCGACAGTACGTGCGTTGATCAGGATATGCTTGATCTGCCCGCAGCCATCATCCTGTAGACTTTTTTCTACTATGTCAGCGAACACGTACTCAAATGAGTCAAACTTAGAAGGGTCAAAAATTTCCTTATCAATACCCTTTGGGATGGTAGCAAGGATGTCCTGTAAGTTCTGCGCGGGGCTATCTATTACTCCAAGGAACTCTTTGAAGAGATCAAAGTCGTATTCAGTGATCGGACCTTCCAAGATTTCTGTGGGGCGCGGTTCATCCAGTTTTCGGTTGTCGGTGTAAGGTACGCGGAGAATCCGCGCTGCATCGGCGGTAACGGCGGGGTCGATTTTAAGCCCTTGGGCCAAGCAGAAATCTTTGAATTTTTGTGCATAGCCTTTCCACTCCCTGCTCGGTACGTCTCTATCCAGCACCCAATACGCATGGTACCCACCACCGCTGTCTATGATAACCGGCGGAGGCAGTTCGTTAGCTTCTAGGAAAGAAAATAATGAGCTAAGGGCAGTGCCCCTATCTGCGTACTTCTTGTCCCCGGTACCTACGTCTAAATCTATAAAAAAGCTTTTGCAATACACAGCGTTGTCGGCACGGCGGCTGTGCCCATCAAACGAACTGAGTGCAGCAAAGACGTTATAGCCTTCAGTGTTCAGTCGCTCAACAGTAGATATCAGTCCATCTAGATCCTCCTCAAATACGTTTATGACTTTACCTGACTTAGCGATGCCGGTCGCACAGTAGGTACCCCGCGTAGGCAAAACTTTTTCATAGAATTGTTTTAGCATATGCCGCAGAGATAAAAATGGCGGGGTATTAGCCCGCCAGTGAAAGGGAAGTACTTTTTCAGTAACGGTTAGATAGTCAAACCGGATACCTGATGAACGTACTGTCGCGCATCCTTCATCGTCTTAGCGGGGAGGATTTCTTTCTCCAAGTCCTCGCTTACCAACCTGATGAAGTGATCCACGTTTCTCCGCCGGTCTTCACGAATACCCTGCCCTCGGAACCAACTATAGACCGTAGTCCTCGTTGTCTCCAGCACAACCGCCACGTATGTGGCAGGGAGGTTAGCTTTGACGCACAGTTTTGCAAGCTGTACACCGAGGCTATCCGAAGTATTCTCGTTAAGCTCCAGCAGGAACTTCTCTCCGTATGGACGGGCCATGATGCCTCCTTATTTCTTTGCCCACTTCGCCATGACGTTCGCAAGGTCAGGCGTAGGGGGGGTTTCGGTTTTCTTGGACGATTCACGTAGCTTGGGGGAGGTCTCCTCACCGTCTTCCTCTTCCTCTTCCACAGCCGGGGCAACGGGTGCCGCTGCCGTAACAACCGGAGCAGAAGTCTCGTTCGGGATGTAGACACGCAGCTTAACAGCCGCCTCCGCAGAAGATGACTTAGCCTGCGTCAGAATCGTGTTTACTTCCTGTGCATCGACTGGACCAATTGGTGAGAACAGCAGCTTGGGCACAGAGGACTGCGTGTCGAACTGCATCTTGGTGACTACGCGGCCCACAGAGATGTTGTTCGATGCCAGCATCTGAACGTAGGGACGGAACGGCCAGCGCCCCGTGGACTCTTCCCCGAAGCAAGAAGTCGCCGGGAGAACCAACTGCATAACGTCACCGCCGGGGTCATTCGGGAGAACGACAGCAGTGCGCCACGACAGACGGCAAGCGGAGCCCACACCCATTGGGCTAGAACCTTTCGCGCTCATGGGACATACGTCACATGACTTCGCCTGCGGAGAAGGGCAGTCGAGGTCAGGAGCTTTGGCTTCAGATGCCCAGCAGACCGGAGACACCTTCACGCCTTTCTTGTAAGCGTCAGCGTAGTACATCCGAGTCGGGCTGTGCGCCAGCTTCACGAAGATGATATTCATGTGCCGGTCTTCGATGGCACCCATCTCCTTGCCACCGACAAACTTGCGGAAGACCCCACCGTCGATGGAGATACGCTTGTTCGTCCCACCGTTGCCTGCGACTGCGCGGGTGTCCTCATCGACACCGCCACCCATCTCAGCGAGTTGGTTCTTCAGTTGGAGAATCATTTCATTGCTCATAAACAAACCTCACTAGTTAAAAATTAATTAGACGATGACTTACGGACGGTGATGTCAAACTCACGCATCGCGCTAACACCCGGTGGCAAACCATCTCCTTCATGGCTGGACATGAACTGCTTGAAGTTGCCTTGATGAATCCGGCGCTCTAGAACCTCTAGAACATCGTTCTCCATGACAAACTTTCTGAATGAATCCCAGTCGTTGCAGAAGAACCGCTCGTTCAGCTTCCGCATAACGGTGCCCCGAGAGGTCTTGATACTGTTGGCATTCACTTCGTTGCAGACGCTAAGCAGGATAATCTTTAGCTGATCCATGTCTGCCTTTAATTCGGCATCCTCCGCCTCGTACTTTTTTAAGATACGTGCGCGTTCATCCCGAATGTTAACGTAGGCTTGGACTAATTCTTCTGTATCGTAACTCACGCTGTTAACTCCTGTTTGTAGAGATCTACTAACTTAAGATGACTATCCACTTTGCCTTGCAGCATCTCATAGACACGCCGCTCGGCTTCACTGCCTTGTAGGTGAACCACCGTACAAGGGTTCCGTTGACCCACTCTATCAATACGTCCTATGCACTGGAGATACGTTTCTACACTCATCACGGGAGACCAAAAAACTATCGTATCGGCAGCAGTCAACGTGATGCCGTGACTTGCGGACTGCGGCTGAACTACAAGTACTCGCGGGTCTACACTCAACTGAAACTGACTAATAATGTCACTTCTCTTCTTCGCTGCTACTGAACCTCTGATGACATCGTTCGTTATGCCGTGCGATGTGAGGAACTCAGTTACAATATCAATCGTATGTAAGTACGGGATGAATACTACAACCTTGTTTGAAGTTTCGTCAAGCACTTCCTTTAATTCAGACAGGCGAGGAGAGATGTCAAACTCTACAACTGCCTCACGCCCGTCTGTGTAAACAGCCCCGCCAGATATCTGTAGAAGTTTACTAAGACTAGATGCTGCGTTCAGTGCGCTGATCTGCTGACCTGCTGCCTCTATTATCATTTGATTTTTAAGTTCCTTGTAGTAGCGACTGACTTGTGTCGTTAAAGGAACTATCCGAGTCTGGTAAGTAACTTCTGGAAGATCGAGACACTCCTTCTTTGTAAAACGTATTGCTGGCTGCAACGCATTGAAGACATCACTTTTTGCTGTAGGCTTGGACATCCATTTGAATCGCGTTACCTGATGCATAACCTTGTCACGCCATACCGTTGCGTAACGCGGCACCCGTGTAGGAGACACCAGTTTTGCTAGCCCGTATGCGTCCACGGGCGACTGCGATGCAGTGGTGCCTGTCATCATCCACAACCACGTAGTGGCACCCATGAGACCCGCCAGAGTCTTCCAGCGTTTGGTCGAAGCAGACTTGTATGCGTTCGCCTCGTCTACAATGATGAGATCGTAGTAAGCGTTCTTTAGCTCGTTCTTGATTGTGGTAACACCATCGAAGTTGATGATGGTGAAGTCGTACTTAGCTTCGATCACCTTGAGGCGTTTGTCTACGCTGCCGTGTGCAATGGCTGTCGTGCGGTGCATAGCGGTCTTGAAGATATCAGCCTGCCACGCGGAGTACATGATCGACAGCGGGCAGATAATCAGGACGCGCTTGATTACGCCGAGTTTCATCAGATAGTCAGCAGCCCAGATGGCAGCGGAGGTCTTGCCCGTGCCTGCCTCGTTAAAACAAAACGCACGGCGTCTAAGACTGAGGAATGATGCAGTAGTTTTCTGATGCTCAAACGGCGTGAACATCCCCGGCCAATCGTAGTCGCGCAGCATGGGCGACGGGATCACTGGAGAGATGCCGTCCTCGTTTTCAAGCAAGCGCGTCAGCAGTGCTGTCTCGTTGTACCCCCAGTAGACCGCAATGTCTTTATGAGAAATACAATCGTGCAGCATCTCGCTTTTGGGAATGCCCCTCAGGATTTCGCTGGCGGTATCTGGCGGGGCTAACAAACGTATGACTGTGTCATCTATGATCTGCATAACTAACTCCAAAACTAAATTGATCAAGCCTGTTGCGCGAAAACTTGGCGCAACAAACAAAAAACTACTATTTCATTGAACCATCAGACTTGCGTGGAAACGAACGGTTTTTACTAGGAGCTTCCAAACGTACACCATCCTTGTTGCTGCCGCCTTTGGACAGTGCCTTCACATGGGCAACGTCCTTACCCTGTCGGGCTGCTCTACCTTTCGTAGCGTCTACCTTACGGCGGGCGCGTTGGCGCTCCATCCGATCTGGGTGTTCACCCCTACCCTTCTGCTGCTCGTACTCTTTCTTGTACGGTCGCGGCTTGTTGACGTATGGCATCAGTATCTCCTTTTCCTCTCGCGGTATTCGCATGTATCCACTGGGCACCAGCCACACAGTGGGGTTGGGTTTGGCGACCATGCGCCTGACTCATGCGCGGCTTCCAACCGCGTTAGTGTGGGCAAGAAAACATCCCACATAGACTCAACCATATCTCGGTTGTAGTTCTCACTGACAATGGTCCCGTGCATCACGAACACTAGCCCCGCCCGTATGCTCGTGACCTCGGGGAAGTAGGCGAACACCATCAGTGCCATCAGCTTCATCTGCCGCAGGTCGGGGTAGCGGGCGCTGCCTGTTTTATAGTCGATTATAATCGCTTTATGGTCGTCTATAATCAGTAGGTCAGCGATGCCCCTGACCCAGTAGTCTTCTGCGTCAAAGCCGCACTCCGCTCGGTCTCCGGTGAGTGCCATCTTGTGTTCGGTGTACCTCGTGCCGGGGAGTCCGACCAGAACATCCAGCATCGGCTTGAACCGCTCGTAGTTCTTAGCGAGTGAAGTACCGTCACGCACGTAGTCTTCCAGCGCTGCGTGTACGGCAGTGCCGTACAGCATCTGTTCAGTCGGAGCTTTGATGAAGTTCCGAAGGACTTTGACTTCATGGTACTGCCGGGGGCAGTTTATGAAATCCTTCAAGCCACTGAAAGACCACTTGATCACTTAACTTCCCCGTAGGATGGGCCGGACTTGGCCTCACAGGCGACGGGTAAATCCGCACACCACTGGGGGGGAGTAGACATAGCTTTGGCAATGAACGCAAGTGCTGTCTCGCGTTCTTCCTCTGGTACAACCCACACGCCTGCGTCATGCACAGTCAGCGTCACGGGGTACAGCTTGTTCACTGCGAGCAACTGCTCACCCACAATAATTCTAGCCAGAGCTTGTACGATGTTCTCTACCATCGCACCGGGCCAGATATTCACCGGGCCTTTGCGACTGTCGTACATCACGCCATCTTCTTCTCTCCTAAGATTCTTATAGCGGATATACAAACCGTTAGGTAGGCGTGTTCCTTTCGCGCTGACTGTGACCGCACCGTGCAGGCCAAGCTCCAGATTGCGTGAGCGGCATCCATTGCCAAGGGGCCGTACAGCCTCGCTCATCATGTAGCTCAGAGCTTGGTCACACTCCCGCCAGAGGGCCGTGATATGGTTATTGGTCTGGCGGTAAAGATTAACTACCCGCTTACATTCTTCTAATGATAGCTCCACTCCGGGTGGAGTAGTCTTCAACGTATGCTGTAACTTCGCTGCGCCAGTTCCAAATCCGAGTCCAAGAACACAATTATGAACTATCAACGGCCCGCGTTCAGTCAATACCGTGAACCGATTCCTCAAGCCGCTGTTCAAGATGTCGAATACGGGCCTCAAGGTCTGCGATTTTTCTCCGGTTGCACATATTTTGAGTGCGGGTAACAAATCGAATGTTTCCCGGCTCATATCCCCGGCCGTTGTCGATTCTGTCCATCTGTAAGTCCGGGTCGTCCCACCCCGGTAGCATCTGGGCATGGTGCAAAAATGCTGCGCGGCTGCCTCTCCATTCTTCGCAGACTGTGATTCCCCTAGCCCCATAGTGAACGTATCGGGTGTTACCTGTGTTATGGCAGCGGGTGATAGCTGCGGCAAGGCGATTGAGTAGCCGCGTTCTGTGAGCATCATCTGGCATAGCTTCAGCGTATTGCCAATAGCGTTTTTTACTAGCTGCTTGCTTTGCACAAAGGTTACATCGAGTCGATTTAAAATCTTTGAAGTTATGGTGATCAACGGTGTATTCATCCAGCCCGCAGTCACATCGGACGATAAGCGAGCGAACGCCACGGGGGCCAACCATGTAGCCTGTGACGGCAAGTTTTCCACTGCGATGTCCAATGCACGGGAGAGGATATCTGCGTCGAGTAGTAGGGAGTCCGCTCGATGCCATGTCCCTGACCACACTTTGTGATCCGGCGTCAACCAAAGCCCGCAAAGCTCTAATGTTTTCTTCGTGCCGTTCTGCACTACGCCTTGATGGCATACCCATTCCTCCCCGTCCCATACGCGGTCAGATACAGAAACCGTCTCAATTGGTTTCCAGCCTGATTCACATAGTACTAAGCTCCCTAACCCAACACAAGTCTTTCCTACAAACCTTTCTATAGGCGCATTTTTACTAATAGGGCGCCCATATATTTTTGTTGCGAACGTGGAGTACACATCTTCTCCGTCAGCGAACGCCTGCACCACATCATCTTGTCCCGCCCACCACGCCAGCACCCGCGCTTCGATCTGTGAGGAGTCGCAGTCAACGATTACGTGACCTGATGGAGCTACAACAGAATTCTTCAGAGCTTTCTTACGCTTGTCCCGACTGGGCAGGTTCTGGAAGTTGATGGAGTCCATCCCCGACCACCGACCCGTATGCGCGCCGTAGTACTTGAGCGGCACCGGGAGGAAGCCCCGGTTGCGCTGACCTATGCCTAAGAACCGTTCTATGCGGGCTTCTTCCAGCGTGGACTTAGTACCCAGACGCACCGCGCACAGTTGTTGCACGATGGGATCTTCGTGCTCCTGCAACGCCATGAACCCCTCGTCGTTCTTGGCAAGCGCGTAAGCCTCTTTGCCTGTTCTGGGGCTGATCTTCATCGGGGGTTCTACGCTACGCTCACGCAGGATCGCAGCGAACTGCGGGTTACTGCACAGCTTCTTACGGACGCTCTCCTCGTCCGCGCAGTTCAACTCCTGCATGAGGCCATTCAACAGTTCCTGCTTTTCTTCGCGTACTTCCTCCAGCCTCGTGACCAACAGCGCATCGTCTAAGCGCAGGGTAGGGCGGAGGAACATCTTCAGGGTCATGTCGATCAGAGACAACTCCGACTCGGGGAATTGCACGACCAGCTTCTTAAAGAGGGCCGTCGTGAGCGAGGCGTCGTTCTTGCAATACTCGCCGTAGCGGGTGAGTTCTTCTGGTGAGAAATCTTCTAGCCTTTTACCCAGCGCGTTGACTACTTCAGTACCTTTCTCGCCAAGCTCATACCGCTGTACCAACTTGGCAAGTGAGCCGCCTGCATCTACACCGTGAACTGCGCGGGCTATGCACAGTGTGTCGAAATAGAACGCAGCGTGAAGTTGCAGTACCCACTCCAGAATCGCCCCGTCGAACATTGTGTTGTGGCACAGCACTGCGGACTCGTCCCAGTCTGCAAGTGTTAGCAATTTGTTTTTTATCTCAGTATGCGAACCACTTATCCACAGGGGTGTGTCGCCGTCGAGAGAGATACCTACACCAATGATCTGAAAGCGCGGGTCACGGATGTATTCCTCTGTGGTCAACTTGGTCAAACTGTAGTCGTTACTGTAGTAGGTCTCAAAATCAACTGTTATGAAACTCATTCAATCACCACTGCTTCGTGTTCAAGGTAAACGCTAAAGAAAGCAAAGGCCCAGATGAAGGGCCACGCCATGTCGATCCAGTTATCCATCACTCACCTCCCCTTTCTCGGATTGCTCGGGCTGCGACCCACCCCGCGCTGGTTGCAGGAGATTTTCTGATCGTAGCCTAGCTACCCGTGTCCGGTGACGATCCCGAATCAACTTGTTTGCGTCCGGGAAAGCAGTGGTTGTCAATTCCACACTGTTTTTATTCTTAAAAAGCACGACTAAGGTGCAAGCAATCATCTCCTTACCGTAAATCTCTTTCAGTGCATCCCAAACCCTTTGCGTCTTAGAAGTCATCACATGCTCCTTGCACGAATCCGTGCTGTCAAGAAATCAGTCTCGATCACTACTGCTTCATGTTCAAGGTAGACGCTAAAGAAAGCGAAGGCCCAGATGAAGGGCCACGCCATGTCGATCCAGTTAAAAGTTAAAGACATCTGAATTGTCAACAATGTCATAATGAAAGGCATCTGAATCTTCTGTTGCCCATTTCGTTGCATCTTCGACGTCCCACTTGTTGTGAGAATTAATAATCCGTTGAATGACCGGCTTACCAATTTTTGTAGTGAACGAAGGGTCTAGGACAAAGACACGATTGTTCGGTTGTATCGCATAGTTGCCATCATCTCGTTGAATTACGTGTCCGCATTTGTGTTGACCGGGAGTCTCCGAGTAGCCAGCATCAAAACTATTGGAGTCGCCGCCATACCAATCCAAAGTAAACAGGTACTTGCCCATCACCTTTGTTTTGTTTCTGTCTGTATAAGACATCTTCAGATTAGCCATATCGGAGAATTTCGTAACTGTTACAAACGGACTAAACGAATTCCACAACACCAGATTATGTATATCCTCTTCAAGAACGTCTGGCTTGGAGCAGAATGCGTTTATAGGCATACGCCACCAGACACCACCATCTTCCATCATGAAGTGAAACAGCGGACTACGAAAAGGAACACTAGCAACACCAAAGATCACGCACGGGAAATACTTGTCGTGGCTGTCCCGTTGATCGCGCAAGAAGTTACCGCGAACATAACACTCTATTGACGGTATATTAGCGTTTAATTCTGGCATCACTCACTCCTTGCGCGGATTGCTCGGGCCGCCTGCTTGGTGTCGTAATGCCCCTCGCATAGGTCAGCACACGCCTCACGCTCTGCTGCCGTACCACGCAACCATCCTTCGTATACCCAGTGTTCAGTGCCCCTGTCAGCGCCACTGAACGTATTTTGTGGGTGGCGCGACGTATCTTCACCAAACCACCATTTCTCAAATTCTGCTCGCATCGCTTCCCCGTCCATCACTTCCCCCTCCCCATAGCTGCGTCAACCGCCTTGCGTCGGGCCAAGCAGGATTTGCACAGACTTCTTTTATATGCAAACACTTTGTCCTCGGCTGGCTTGGGTGCCCTGCACGTAGTGCAGAAGAACTGCCCCGTTGCTTTCTCCATGCTTGCCTGCATCGCGGATCTAGCTCTCATGGTTTAACTCCTTCTTTAACTTCTCTACTAATCTTAACGCATCCTCAAGTTCTTTCTTGTAGAACGCGGCTTCGTCATACAAGGACCGTACTTCCTGCTCTAGCTGCTCATACGACGGTACGACGGCTCTAAAAGCCCCGCTTTCTGGGGTCTTGCTGGGGTACATTGGCTTCCTCTTTACGTTGGTTACTGGCTAACTTAGTTATCTCAAGACCCTTCGCCAGATAGATAGCTATCTGCTCAGTGATCTCGTCCTGCATCTCTGCTTTACGTTCTTTAGTCATTACTACTGATGTAGCAAAACTTTCTCTAGTAGTAGATACGCGGTTCATATCACAGAGCCAACAGATACGCGCTAACGAAAAACGCAATTAGCGAAAGTATTACAGCAAAAACAACTTTGTTAATATACTCTGAGCGATCTACCCATTTGGCCTGCTCTAATTCACCTGTCCCGTTAAGCGTGCGGTAGAACTCTTTCTTCCAATGCTTCAACTCGTCTTTCTCAAACTTGTTCACTGTTATTCTCCTTTAAGGCATTCGGCGTAGCTGATGTAGTGCGTCTGCCCATAGGCGTCGATGTAATGCTCACCGCACCCGGCAGCCCACCCAAACAGGACTGCTCCGAAGAACAGCCCTGCTACGGCAAAGAACATGATGGCAAACGCATCACTCCTCGTCATCGTCACTCTCCTCCTCGTCCACTACGTCCTCAAAGTCTTCAATCAGTTCCGCGTCCTCTGCCTCGCAGAACATCTTGCTAGGGAACAGCTTTGAAAACATATCGTCGATGGTCGGCAGGAGCGACATCATCAACTCCTCGTCCAGTTGCTCTTGTGTCTTATTCATTGACCTCTCCTTTTTCAATTGCACGGTTGAGATACCACTGCGCCTTCAACAGGTCTTGCATACCGCCCTTGTGTTGTGCGCGAGAAATGTACTTGACCACGTTACCCAGATGATAGCCAAGCCGCTTGGCCTCAATGAAGTCGATGGTCTCGATGCCGCCCGCCTTGTAGTGCGGCGGATGGTTGACGGGATCGGGCTGTACGGGTTCTTGTACAGGTTTCACCGCATTGACCGCGTATTGCTTTCCGGCTTCGGCGTAAACCGCCGCAGCTTTCAGTGCAGCGAGGCGATCCTGCTCTTGGAAAAATGCTTCATCTGCTGCTGCGCGGGCTGCGTCTTGCGCTCGAAACTTGGCGAGGCGAGCGGGCTTGTTCATCTGATACCGCACCTGATACACCGAGGACGGTGAGGTACCCAGCTTCTTGACGATCTGCGCCACGCTCAAGCCTTTCTCTCGCAGCGCACGAATCTGTGCGGTTTTACTTTGCTTCTTCATAGTTCATTCCTCTCAAGAGTTTTGCTAACTCATCAATGTTTGTTTCGTTAATTACTAACGTGACTCCACCCGCCCGCTCAATCTGTTTCATGTTAGCTAACTGAAGTGCGGTGGGCTTGTTGCTACCTGCTTTTGTTTCTATTCCAATGAACCTCCCGTGATGACAGACCAGAAAATCGGGGACACCTGAAGCACCATACCCCCCGGTCGCAGGCATGGCGTAGTACGCACTGAACATCTCCAAGAGAGCGCGCACTTTCTTTTTTACTTTCGCTTCAGGTGTCATGTTGCGTAACCTAACTTATAGATTTTACACGGTCAACCAAAATCTTCACACGCTCGATCACATCTCCTTTTCTCCATTCCTCTGTGTCAAAAAGATCATCTGTAAGAATCTCTCTAATCAATCTTCTCTTGTCCGCCCTCAGTGGTGCTTCAAATCTGTGATGACACGCAGGGCACGTAGCTTCCTTTACAATCGGATTCGGCCAAGCAATAGAATATTTTCTGCTGGAGAAATCTTCGTTACACTGTGGACAGATCATCGCTGCGCTCCCGTAGCTCAGCAAGTTGCTCTGGTGTAACAACAACCATGAAGAGATGCTCCTCGACAAGCGAGTCCAAGTCCTCGTATGGATAGAATTTTGCTTTGCCTATGTACCAACCTATGTCCTTAAACTCATCTGACCAATCCGCATCAGGGAAGATCACTGAGCTACGGATGCCAACCTCTTGCCTCAGGCCCTTCTGGTCGGCGTAGGGTGCGATCAACGTCACCGCATTCTTGATGAAGTCGGGTAGTCGGCTAAGCGTGAAGTGTTTGAGAGTATTGTCGGTAACACACACGCTCCATTTGTCGAAACCAGTTGCATACCTCGACAGCACGACATCGACACAATAGTTCTGCGATGCCGGGTAGCTGAAGTTTATGATCGGCCCCCCTACCTCGACACCGCCGTCTAAACTTGTGCTGCGCTGTCTGCGAGTAAACTTCTCAGCGAACCTGTATTGGAATCTCATGGCTCAGTCCTTATCCATCAGCAGCATCTGCCCGTAATACGGACTGTTTGGTGTGTGGTTACCGCACTTGAACAGCCAACCACCATCGATGCTGGCGATGCGTGATCGCACGTTGTAGTCGTAGTAGAACGGCAGGCCCAGTAGCCCCGGATATTTAGTGGTAGGCGCAGGGACACGCGCGTCCTGCATCAGCATGGTCTTCACGAAGGCGAGTGAAGACATCAGGCTCGCCCGCGTCTCATCCGGCATCGACTCGAAAGACCGATATGCACGCGGCTCATGCGTGTACTTCAGCGGCCAATCTTGCAGAAAGCATTTCTCGTAGGTGTGGTAGTACGCGCCGTCCAATGACACCTTGCACGACATGATGTCCTGCGCCACCTTGCACAGGGCTGATGTATCCACACCAGCGAGGACCACGTAGCTGCCCATGTCCCAGAGCAGCCACTTCTCCCGACCGAACATGGTCGCAGCCTGATCATGCGTCGAGGCAGTGAACGAAGCCGTGCGGAGCAGTTCGCCGTGCGCGTCATCAATCTCTTTGGCTACAGCCAGCGGGATTGCGTTCTGCGTGATACTCCCGCAGTGCAATCGGATAAGATATTCCTGTGCCTTAGCACTGATCACGATAGTCTTGCCAGCCTCGACTTGTTGCAGCTTGGTTGCCTCCTTCAGCCAAACAAGCGTCTGGTCAAAGAGCACCCGACTGAGTGTGTCGGCCATCCGTGACGTTGACCACTTCATCACTTGGCCTCGCGCCTTCTCCTTGGTACGCGACAGCACGTAGCTGCGGTTGGGAGACTCAACGTGATCGCACCCCGTGCCCTGCAAGGAGTATTCCGGTGCATCCGACACGGAGGACTTGTAACCGTCCTTCACGTACAAGACGGGAAACCCCAACTCGTTGGCAAGGTAGAGTCCGTGAGGGCAGACTTCCGGCGGCTTTCCTACCTCCCACGGGCGCGGCGGCAGGATGGTCAGAGGACTCACGGTGCTGAACGCTGACCGCACGCGACGGGCGAGACTAAACGACGGGTGTTCCTTGAGCCACGCAACGTCCTGCTCGGTGCAGAACGACGCGCAGGCGGATGCTGCGGTGCTTAACTTAGCCATGATTGTTCTCCTTCAGTTGTTGATCTTGACGACGCGGCCAGCCGGGGGGCGGAAGCCTGCGTTCTCGGTCACTGTCCAGAGCGTCGGTACAGAGATGTCCCACTGGATGTTCGGCTCGACCCAGCCATCCGTCAGCACGATCAGGCAGTCGGGTGAGAGGTTGCGCTGCTTGATGTAATTAGCCACGCAGCCTACGCGGGTGCCGCCGCCACCACGGGGCTTCATCAGCGTGGCGATCTCAGCGATCTGGCTGCGGTCGAAGATCTGCTCGGAGCAGACGTTCATGTCCCAGAACACTACCCGGATAACGTCAGGCTGCGCGGCCTCACAGATGCGGGCTACCGTAGCCAGCCACTTGCCCATAGCTGCGTCACCGATAGAGCCAGAGGCGTCGGCTGCGATCATCACCTCTGCGATGCTCTCCTGCATCAGGGTCGGCACGATCTGCATATCCTCGTTGCTGGCAAGCCAGCGCCGGTCGAGGCGACGGTAAGAATAGTCATCCCTGTTAGAGCAGGTCGAGGTCACGAACTCCTCCAGCTCTGCGTCCCAGCGGACCGGCACCTCCATTGCTTCCTGCACTACGCGGGGCAGGTCTTTGCCCATGACGCCTGCGAGGATCGCACCTTGCTGGATGGCACGGTCGATCTTCTGGATGATCTCCTCGTCGGACTCCTTGCCGCCGTCTGCCTCGATGCTAGTTCCCTCGTGCTGGTCATGCCCGTCGAGCGGCACGTTCTTGCCGTCGATCTCGACTGTGGTGTCGTAACCGTCTTGGGGCTCACCTTGACCCTGACCGGGCTGCGGCTTGGACTTAACCTTAATATTCTTCTTGAGGATGGAGTAGATCTCCATCACGCTCATGTTGTCGAACTGTGCGTCGTACAGCGCACAGGCGGGCATCTGCATCAGGGACCGATCCTTGATACCGTGCAGGAAAGCGTCCAAGGCCAAATCCATCGCGGCATTGATCAGCCGCCCGTCCGTTTTCATCAGGTCGCGGAAGCGGGGGATGTGCTTCAGGAACACGTGCATGTTCTCATGGGCCACGACGAAGACCTGCTCAAGATAGGTCAGCGTGTCCATGAACACGGGGTTGTACGACTTGTTCCACCCGTCCGTGCAGGCAGTGGCGATGTCCGTAGTCAGGCGGGACTCACCCGACACGAAGATGCCTGCCATCGTCTTGGTCTCAGGATGGCGCATCAGTGCGATATTAGCTTTCTTGATGTTGATCGCGATGCGTGCGGTCAGCCGGTCATAGTCAGCGGGTGAGAGGGGCGCGGGGCGCGGTGCAAGTGAAGTCATGGTGATGTCCTCAACAAGGGAGAGTATTGTAACCTGAGTTATGAAAAGGGGCAAGCGTTACCGCTGCCTGCCCCCGATGTCGATCAGACCAGAAGCTCGGCGTTCTTCATGCGCCACTCCTTGATGGCTGCGTTGCCGCGCACCAAGGCGACCTTGGCCGGGTCAGCCACGATCTGGTGGAAGAAGATCGACTGCACCTCTTCAGACGGGACACGGTTCACGAACTTCATGAACGCCACGGTGTCATCCTGCGTCTCAACGTCAGTCGCACCGCGCACCATCATCATGATCTGTGCAGTGAAGTCGTCCGGCACCGTGACAGACATCGGGTTGGCAATCACCTCGGCGGTCTTGGTGATCGCATCGTCCAGCATGAGGACAGCTTGAAAAAGCTTGCCTGCTGCCAGCCCGACCGTGCCCACGATGGCCGCGAAGAGTTGGTTGGGGGACAGCCCCTTCGCCCGGTGCAGGATCGCACTCACCTTGCTGATGCTACGGGGCGTGCAGTAGCTCACGTTGCCCGACCGGCGCGGGTTCCAGATCAACTCGTTATCGACCTGCGAGGGGTCGGTGTAGCTCGCCATGCACTTCTTGTTAGCCAGCACGAAGGTGCGGCACACCGGGTGCCCGCCTGTCGATGCCAGATACTGGGCGTACTCAGTCGCCGTCGTGTTGCGTATGGTGAGGAACCCCACCCGGTTCCCGACATGGCCCTGCACCGTGTCACCGAGCCCGTCAGAGACAAGGTTAGAAGTGCAATAGACCTTGCTGCCAGCAGGCAGGGGTGTGTCACCCAACATGCGGTCCAAGATGAGCCGTGCCCATGTGGACTGCAGGATCTTGGGCCCCTTGTTGAACTCGTCCAGCAGCATGACCAGCGGGCGTCCCTCGTGCAGGCGCAGCGCGTCGGACAGGTACTCACGGATAGCCCCCCGCGAGTGGTCAGGCATCCGCATCTTGAGACCGTTCACCTCCTCGTTGGTGCAGTCGATGTAGAAGTAGTGATAAGCATCGTTCGGGAAGTAGTCACCGGGCTTGCGCCACTGATCCCCGTGCATCTGGGCGATCATGGGCAGCGTGGAGGACTTGCCGATCCCGGGCTGGCCCAGCATGACCTGCGAGTGGATCTCGCCTAGTGCAACGACCAGACCTGCTGCCTCCAGCAGGCTGCACTCGGGGGCGTCGAACGAGGCGTTGGAAAGAGTGATAGCGGACATAATAAAGCTCCTAAGAAAGTACTAGATGACTGAAAAATATAATGAATTGTGAAAAGCTAGAACGTGAACTTCGACAGCAGATCGTCGGCGGTCGCCTTTACCTGCTCGCGCAGCATCTCTGAGCCCTTCAACTGGGCCAGCCCGTCGTCGCTGCCGTAGCGCGACAGCACCCCGCGCAGGGTGAGGCAGGAATCTGCCAGCAGTACGTCCCCGGTCGGGTTGAACTGGGCGAACGTGTCGCACAGAGCCAGCGTCTTCTCTACTGTGGCTGCGTGCAGCCTACGGAACCGGATGGCCCCGTCGTCTGACTCCTCCATCGCGCAGCAGTGCGACAGGGATTGCAGCAGGCCCACAAGCTGGCTGCGCTGCGCCTCGGCGATCTCGTCCAGCACCCGCAGGTGCTGGCGGTTCATGTGAACGGCGAGGTCGCTGGCTAGGTCATGGGCGACCATGTTCCTGAAGTCGTCCTCGCGCACCTTCCCAATGCTCCAGTTGAACCGGAACTTGGCCCGCACCTGCTCCTTGGTCGGGTAGTCCGACCGGCGGAAGTGGTCCCCCCGCACGAACGCTTGTGCTGCGATCTTCGCATCGTAGTCCGGGACGCCTGCGGCTGCGTCCCCATCGAGGAACAGAGCTACCTTAGCCTCGAACGCGCTCTTGAGGGCCTTCACGCGGGCGATGGCCTCCGGGGCTGTATGCTGGGGGAACAGACGCTCCCGGCCTTGGTGTTCGTAGCTCACGCCGGGGCTCACCTGCCAGTTGTGAACAGCCTGCCTGTGGTTATGCACCGCCCTCAACTCCGGGTCGCGCTTGAACAGCTTGTGCGTCCACTCGCCCACGTTCTCCGTGGCGTTGCCGTCAGCAGAGATTTTATTAGACAAGTCCTTGTCGGACTTCTGGGCAGTCCAGCAGGATACGTCGATGGTCATGGTGAACGCAGAGGTGGCGAGGCTCGTGATGTGGTCCGGCAACGCAAGGGCGTTGATGCCAGAGACTTGTGTGTTCATGTCAGGCCCTCCGGGGCGTAGGTGTGGCAGGTGCAGGTGATCGGCGAGAGAAGATAGTATAGGGTAGATGGTGTAATACATCCACCCCATACGCAAAGAAAGCTGAGACTATTTTAGGCGAGATCCTCCGGCAGCGCAGGCTGCACGTACTCGACGGTGAACCCCATCTGGCGGGCTAGCTTGACCGCGTGCGGGGTCAGGGTCTTAGTCCCTGCGATCTCGGCCAGCCACTTGGCCTGCTGGTTGACCGGGTGGATCGCGGGCCTGCCGTATTGGTCGGCCAAGCGCACGCGCAGGGTCGGGTTAAGCGGGCGGAAGTCGGGGTTCCAACCGCAATCGCAGTGTGCAGCGACCCCGTCCTGATAAAAGGAACAAGTCGTCTTGTGTTTGTCCATGATCATTCTCCTAGTTGTTACTGTTGCCCGCCCGTCCACTCGCTCCCCGCGTAGGGGTCCAAGTCGAGCGCGTGATGGTTGGCGCAGTACCATTCGTACCGCGCATCGTCATCGTCAGGCGGGCCTGCCCGCGAGGGCAGGCCCAGCACTTCTTGCATCTGTTCTTCGCTCACAGACACGCTCCCTTGGTCAGGTTGAAACGGTCGGGGTTGCGGCGAGCCTTGGCGCGCAGGGCAGACAGGGAGCGCAGGTTCATCAGGCGCTCGC